>Ga0210058_1000310_pt1 | contig 46875 bp, 47 predicted proteins | sample CryGeymeta201511_FD_183979 | JGI IMG/M metagenome (GOLD analysis project Ga0210058, IMG submission 183979) | Groundwater microbial communities from Crystal Geyser aquifers in Utah, USA - Crystal Geyser metaG 2015-11 (SPAdes) (version 2) | ecosystem: Environmental > Aquatic > Deep subsurface >...
GGTCCGGGGAGCAGTCCACGCTCCATTTGCGCAGGATGTATCCGGCCGTGGCGGCACGCAGCTTCATCCGTAGCATGCCGTCCCGCATGTCGTAGTCCATTTTGGTGATCTCAGGCCGGGGCTGATCAGGATGGGGAACCAACTCCAGCTCGACGATGCGCGTCCACTGAATATCTTGATCACTCATCTCGTGGGCCGGTACCGATTGCCCTTTGAGCACGACAGGGTGTTTGATGCGGGTGACGACGAAATCCCGAAACTCCTGGGTCTTGCGGTCGAAAGCACGGACATGCCACCGCAAACCGTTGTCGAACAGGGCGAACGGAACTATTTCTCGCTCGGTGCAGCCACTGGAAATTGAGTGGTACTCAATGCCGAGCGGACATTCCAGGTGGATCGCCCGTGTCACGCTGGCCAGCACATCCAAGTGGGGGTGTGTCAGTCGAGATGGCCTCTCACTCGCCACCCATGCTTTGAGTCGCATCGGCTCGCCGTCGCCGAATCCTTGTGTCAGCCAGGACAGCACCCGCTCGGGGGGAAAGTCGAAGACCGCCTGGAAGTCAGCTCCCAGGACATAGGATTTCACTTTTGTGTCGTAGTCGATGTTGCCCGGCGCCAGTTCTTTGTACAGTGCTAAATCTCGGGTGGCGGCAGCGGACTGGATGCCAAAACGCGACACCAAGTCCTGTCGGCGGATCTCCCCTATGAAGCGCACGCGCAACTCCACGAATGCTAGGCGGTCGCGTTGCGGCTGGGTCAGGTCGGCGAGCTGTTCTTTCGACATCCTCGGGTGCTCATTCAGGCTAACAATGGCGATTGGTGGCTATTGCGTGAAGTATATAAGCCGCTCTAGAATGTGTCCAACACATTGTTTTAATGTTTATATCCGCTGCATTGTGATTACCGTTTTTGGGGGCACCCAGGCGGCTGTTGCTCTCAATTGCCGCGTGACCGAATCGACAAGGGAGGTACACCTTTGCTGATCTGCAAGAACAACGCGCTGGACTTTGACAAGGTCTTGCAAAACCCGGGTCCTGTCGTCACCAGCATCCTGACGATTTGGTACAAAAGCCATCTGGCAGAAGGTGGCCAGCCCGATGTCTTGATGGAAGCGTTGAAATCCGGCAGATAAAAATCTTGGGTCTATTTCGGCAGGAAGGCCTCGTCAATGGGAACGCCATAACCAACGGCCAGACGGTTGGTCTCGTTGGCCAGACCGATCACGGCCATCAACTCACCGAATTGCGCTTCGCTCATGCCTTTGGCCCGTGCACCTGCTGAATGGGAGGCGATGCAGTAACCGCAGTTGTTGGTGATGCTGATTGCCACGTAAATCATTTCCTTGGTCAAGGGATCGAGGGCACCGCTGCCCATAACCTGCTTGATGTTGTTCCAGATGCGTTGCAGGTTCTCAGGGTGATGGGCCAAGACTTTCCAGAAATTGTTCACCCAGTCGGTCTTGCGGGTGGCCATGATGTCGTCATAGATGGCGCGCACGGTGGGTGAGGCTTGTTCGTATTCAATGGGGTCAAGATTTGCCATGATTTGTCTGCCTTGGTAGAACGGTCGATGAGAAGTTGGGATTTTGACAAGAATGGTGGCCTTGAGCGCAGCGCCGATGTGTCTGGTCTGATGAAGGCCTCCGAATTTGGGCGCTACCATGGCGCAATGTGCAGTCACTACCAAGCCATCAAGGAGCGAGAACGCTACGCCAGACGCTTTGGCGTTGAGCCACCCACCGACGAAGGCAAGCACGATGTCTGGCCGTGCTACCCGGCCACTTTCATTCGCAGACCCAGGGAAGCAGATGTGGGCGACGAGGCGGTGCCCGAGCGGGAAACCTTGCCCGGATTGTTTGGCATGATCCCGCACTGGGCGACCGATAACAATGTCGGTCGTCAAACCTACAACGCACGCAGTGAGACGGTTGCAACCAAGCCCAGTTTCAGGGATGCCTGGAAGAACGCGCAGCATTGCATCATTCCGGTGGACGCCTTTTTTGAGCCGGATTGGCGCAGTGGCAAGGCGATCCCGACCCGGATTTCCGGCGCCGACGGCGAACCGCTGGGGATTGCTGGACTTTGGTCTTCGTGGAAGTCACCCAAAGGCCTGGTTCACAGCTTCACGATGCTGACCATTAATGCGCAAAGTCATGACCTGATGTGTCAGTTCCACAAGCCAGTGGATGAAAAGCGCATGGTGGTCATCCTGCCACCGGACAGTTATGACCCTTGGCTCAAAGCAAGCCCGCAGCAGAGCATGGCGTTCATGCGGCAGTACCCGGCAGAGCGACTGATTGCTGGCGCAGAGGCACCGGCACCGGCACAGCGTTCGCTGCTTGCCTGAAATTGGGACCCAATCAACCATGGCGCGGCGCAAGCACTACCACGTCTATGTCGTTGAATTGTCCAGTGAGGTGTTGCTCAATGCCCGGTTCATGCGGTCCAATCCGGGTTACAAACCAGGAAAGCCGTGTGTTTACGTTGGCATGACCGGACTGGATCCGGACGTGCGCTTTGACAAGCACAAGGCTGGCATTCAGGCCAACCGCTACGTGCAGGAATATGGCCAGCGCCTGTTGCCAGAACTCTACGAGTTGTACAACCCGCTGACCTATGACGACGCCAGGAGTCTGGAGGTGGAATTGGGCATTGATCTGCGCGCGGGTGGGTTTGGGGTTTGGCAGGCTTGATGCTTGCCTGACATCAACACGCTGCTATCTGATCGCTGAACTTGGGCTGTCTGATCGGGTGCAGCGCTAACCGTCTGTCACCTGAAAATCGGGAGCACCTGGTCTTGGCGAGATGCTGCCTCACACCTTTTCCCAAGGGCGGTTATTGGAAATGGCCGCATTGTTCAGATACCTGCCGTACAACCTACGCGAGCAGATCGGCTAAAGCTGCCATTTGGCGACGAGAGCCGCAGCGGTTGGTGTGCCCCAATTATCTGACGTTGCCAGCAATCACAAACCTATAGTAGGCACTGGGTTCTCATCGATCTTGAGTGCAAGACCGGACATAACATTTAGCATTTTCACAAAACATCGGAGCGCAAGCGCTGAGTCAGAGTGAGTGGCGATGGCATTTTGGTGCGCAATCCCATTGCGAACTTCCCGTAGAGCATGTAGGTCATCTCGCAGATTCGCTACGGCTGTTCCAGCCGGAAAGTCGTCAATCATCTCTTTGATTGGACGCTCTTTATCCCTGCGAGTCGTTGTCTGAAATCCAAGAAGTCGAATGCTACTGATGATCCATGCTTCGAGTTCAAACCATGCAAGCGCTACTGCAGCACGATGATTTTGGATACGATGTTCTGAAGCGATTTTGCATCCGAGTGCTGCGAGTGCGACAAGATTCCTCGATGAAATAGTCCCCCAATAGCATGCTGCATCGTCGAATATCCCATGATCAATCTTCAAGAATGAGGGAGGTAATTCGAATACCCGCTGCCGAAATCGTCGAAGATAGGCATCCGTGCCGCGCCCATAATTCGCGTGTCGTACTGGCTCGCCACTTTCCTTATAAAGTAGACGTGCGCAGTTCCAGAAACTCAATTCTGCAAAGTCGTGCATGAATACATGATTTCGACCGGTTTGACAGGCCGCGAACAACAAAAAATACCACGCATTCAATGCTTGGACGTAGGCCGGCCAAGCTGCTCGTGTTCCCCGAAGTAAGTTTAGCGAAGCAATGTCTTCACATTGACGGCCGATTGCTAGTGCGGCCTCGAACTCATCCAGGTGCAGTAGGCATAGATAGTCGGCACATACAACTATCTTCCAGCCACGACCGCTATATGAGAGCAAAGTTGCACGAAGCTGGGACGCTGAATTAACAGATGGGACACCATGCTCCAACTCAAATTCAACAATCTCGCCGAAGTCCTCTCGTGCAGGCCAAAATCCTACGAACGTCTCAAGTCGATCAGCCACGGATTGCGCGTTCACAGGTAACTCTATCTCTCTGGAATCGTGTCGATCTATACATCAAGGTTGATGGGCTGCCACTATCGCCTTATTGGTAATCTCTCTAACGAGAACACATAGATCACTTAGAACATCTGTAGACAACACAAGGGAGTTATCTGTATAGCTGATCACACCGCGTAAGGGACAGCTTGAGGTCATAACCGAATCAAAGTCAGCGTAATCAGCCGGGGGGCGAGTTCCAGTAAAGCCGTTTGCAGCACAGTTTCTAACATGACGATAAGCCTTCAGGCGCTGAACGTCATGTGAGCTGAGCAATGCGGGCCAATAATTACCCGGAAAGCCCGCCTCGAATACTGCCATTATGTGAGCAACGCAGAGCATGCCCACTGCATGATCCAAGTTCCGTTGCACACGCTTCCTCGCCTCTGGGTCCGAGTATGGCACGACATTTCGGGTTGTACTGCAAAGCCAGCCCAACGCGTCTTGATTCTGGGTTGCAAGCTCTTGCCCAAGGACTAGCAGGCCAGGACTCAGCGAGGCCGGTAGCTTACCCATAAGACTCGATCCACCCATTTAACACTCCTCTGTTGACTCAGGTGACAGCCAATGCCCTCAAAAAAAGCAATGAGCGTTCCTCAAAAAGCTAATTCGGCGGACCGCTGTAGGATATCCCATAGATCATGGTCTTGAACTGAATTCACTGCACTGACATTAGCTGCGAGTTTTGTCTGCTGACATTCTGGTGGCAATCTGTCGAAGTTCCCACGGCCAAATCTCAATCCTATAGCGGTTGTGAACTTTTTTTACCATCGCCTTGGACAAGTCATCAGTCAGCTCGTTGACAAAGTACGTGCTGCGCAATGCAAAGGGCTCCTGGCGCACCGCGTCTTGTTCGTGGGTCAGCCCCTCGTGCTGCTCCATCAGGCAGGCACGTTCACGCAGCACAGCGCTTGAGTTAAAAACCCAGTCAACAAAGTCGATTTCGTGCGGTGTCCAGCTACACACCGGTGCGCTCAAGTAGTCTGTTGCCCAATCCGGGCTATTGCGGGTGCTGGCATGCCAGTACAGGTGCTCGTTAATCTTCGTGCGACCGGTGAGCCCTTCTGCAATGTAGGGATTGGCTGCAATGCCGCGGCGCACATAAGTGCATGCGCTCACAAAATCCTCCTCCCGAAACGCAATTTGGCCCGCTTGGTACCAGTGTGCAGGTGAAGTGGCAGCTTCTTTCAGGTAGCTTTTCATCGCGCTTTTGGTGTCGCCCGTCATCAGGCTGATGTCGCCCATAAGCATGCGCACGCCCAGGTTGTCGCCGGGGCACCAGGCCAGTAGCTTTTTGGCCAGGGCTTTGGCCGCTTTGCCGTCACTTCGGTGCATCAGCCCCAGCAAGTAGCCGTGCGCAACGCGCAAGAAGGAGCGGTTGTCAATTTCACGCCAGTTGATCTGACCCTTGAAGCCTGGCGGGATGAGAGTGTTCGCCTGCCTGTAGGCTTTTGCCCATGTGTCGGTGGCTTCGTCGCGCAGCTCAAGGTGCCATAGCCGATTGGAAATGAAGTTTTGAATCTCCAATTGATCCGGGTACTTGAGCAACAACTTTTGTGCACGCAGCAGGGCCTGTTTTTGGCTGATGCGGCCTGCATCAAGGCTGTCGATCAGCTCGTCAAGTTCCTCTTCTTCGGCCCAATTTCTGGAAAATGTGCCGTGTTGAATGAACTTGTCGGTTTCGTCGTCGGTGTCTTCGCGTACGGAAAAGCTAAGCTGGGTTGTCATGGGCGGTTTCCTTGTTTGGTTGAGTGGAGGTGAACACCCGTCCTTTTGAAGCAACAAACCGGCGGATGTCAGGCGCCATGTGTTCCGGCACCAGCATCACGGCAAGTTCCATGGCGTCGGCAATGCGCTCGATGGACGACAAACGCGCGTCGCACTTGCTGCTTTCAATCTCGGACAGATGCTGCACCGACATGCCCGCAACACCCGAGACGTTTTCCAGGGTCAGGTGACGCTGGTTGCGGTAGCGGCGGATGGTGGAAGGGATGAAGGAGTGCATGATCGGAAGTTTATGTGGAGTAGGTGGGCTATTTTCATACGATCGTATGATTTTTAGCATCAAAATGGAATTCACGGCTGGACGTGCCTCAGCATTCGGATTAAGCGGAGAAGTTCGAGTGCAGACTGATCCAAGCATGAGCATTTTTGCAACGAAAATATAGTATTATTCGTTGCAAATGAGCAAACACGCCGGTTCTATTGACGACCAAGTTCTACAGCGCATCCAGTCGCAGGGGCCAGGTTGGGTGTTTACGCCTGCCGACTTTGCCGATCTTGGCAGCCGCACAGCGGTGGCCAGCGCACTCGCGCGCAGCAAGGCGGCCGGTACGATTCGCCTCTTAGGCCGCGGCCTATACGATACGCCGGTAGTCCACCCGGTTTTGGGTTTGCTTTGGCCCGCCATTGAATCGGTGGCAAAGGCGCTGGAACGTAAAGAGGGCATCCGGCTGCAACCATCGGGGGTTTATGCGGCCAATCTGTTGGGTTTGTCTGAGCAGGTGCCTGCGCAGGTGGTGTTTTTGACAGACGGCGCTACGCGTACGGTGAAGGTTGGGCCTACCCAGATCAGCCTTAAGCGGACAACACCACGCAATATGGCGGCGGCAGGCCGATTGAGCGGCTTGCTGATTCAGGCGTTTCGTAGTCTTGGCGCAGCCAACATCACGCCGCAACGCATTGCGCGCTTGCGCAAGTCATTGCCAGCCGTGGAACGCGCCACGTTGTTGCAAGATATTGCATTGGCGCCGGAGTGGATGCACACCCATTTTCGTGAAGTGGCCTGGCCATGAGCAGCAGCTTCACGGCCATGTCCGCCCTTGACCGCAAGCTGGCGTTTGACAACGCGGCACTCACGCTGCACCTCAATGCCGTGATTCTGGAGAAGGATTTCTGGGTGTCGTGGTTGCTGCGCTTGTTGTTTGCGCAGTCTGAGTTGGCACCGTATTTGGTTTTCAAGGGCGGCACGTCTTTGTCCAAGGTGTTTGGGGTGATTGACCGGTTCTCGGAAGACATTGACCTGTGTCTGGTGCCGGAGTTTGTGGGTGCCGATGCGCAAGGCTTCGACACTTTGACCAGCCGCGTCAAGCGCGACGCCGCCGTGCTGGAGATGCAGCGCCTATGTGCGGACAAGGTGCAGATGGTGGTCTTGCCCTTGTTGGAGAGCGCAATCATTGATGTGCTTGGCTCAGCGCCTGCTGGCACATGGCTCCAGTACGAACTTGATGCGGACGCCAAGTCGCCCATCGTGTATTTTCGGTATCCAACGTCGCAGGGTCTCGGTTTTGACTATGTGCGCCGCGAAGTCAAGCTGGAGCTGGGTACGCTGACCGACCAGCAACCCACCGGGCGCTACCCCATTGAGCCGCTGATTGCCCGTGTGTTCGCGCCCATGTTTGGTGACTGGCAATGTGAGGTGGTGGCGTTGGAGTTGCAACGCACTTTTTGGGAGAAAGCAACCATCCTGCATGCGGAGTACCACCGGCCTCATGATTCACCCACACCAGACCGGTATGCACGCCACTATTTCGACATGGTCAGGTTGTTGGCGCACGCCGATGCACCGCAGTTTTTGGCGGACAAGGCGCAGTGCGAGCGCGTTGTGGACTGGAAAAGCCGCGTATTTGCCCGAGGCTGGGCGCGTTACGATTTGGCCTGCCATGGGTCGTTCCGGCTGGTGCCACCCATGGCACGGCAGGGTGATTTGGCGCGCGATTACGCGACAATGCGCCCCATGTTCATGACCGAGCCGCCGAGCTTTGACGTGTTGCTGCGAGAACTGGGGGATGCTGAAAACGTCATCAATTCCCCGTAGTCAGTAGAACGGACAAACGCAACCTCTGGTCGCTACCCCATCTTCTCAGCCAATTTTTCAGCCTGCAGGTGGGTGTACTTTTTTAGCATTTGCAGTGTTTTGTGGCCGGAGATGGAGGCGAGCTCAAGAATTGAGAAATCGCTTTTTTCGCTTAGGCGACTCATGGCTTCATGGCGCAAGTCGTGCCAGGTGAAGTCTTGAATTTTGGCGCGCTGGCAGGCATAGCGAAAGACGCTCAGAAGGCAAGTTCGGTCCATGGGAAAGGGCCGGTCAGATGGATTCAACTTGCCTGGTGGTTTGGGCAAGGCATTCAACACTTCAATGGCTTTTGAGGACAGCGGTGCTGCACGTTCCTCACCGTTTTTGGTGTCTTTCAGAAGCGTAAACTTGCGGTCAAGGTTCACGTGCTCCCAAGTCAGCGACAAAATTTCATTTTGTCGCGCAGCTGTTTCGATGGCGAACTGGAAAGCTGGATAAAGCAGCTTGTTTCGTGACTTTTTGATTTCAGTCTCAAGGCGAGCAAACTCTTCTTTGGTCAGACGGCGCTCACGTCCCTTTCCTTCAGACGGCTTGCGCACGTTGTCGACCGGGTTGCCACGGGGCAGCATGATTCCGCACTCAATTTGCGCGAACTTCATGAGCTTGGACAGCATGAAGATTTCTTTGCGCACAGTTGAGTTACTCACCGCTGGCATTTTCGTTTGCTTGTTGCCAGCTAGTCGCAAGTCTCGGTAAACACCAACAACTTTTTGGTCGATGGCCACCAAAGAGTATTTGCCAAGCAGCGAGTCAAGCCGGGCTAGCTGGTAGCGCCAGGACTCTTTTTCGTCTTCGCGCTTGCGATAGTGAAACGGTGCGTATTCATTTTTGAAGCGATCGATCAGGTCAGAGAGCGTGGTCGTTTCTGCGTCAGATGAGTTCTGATAAATCCCTCTGTCAATGTCCGCTTCGATCTTGCGAGCCCAAATTTCGGCATCGATTTTTCGTTCAAAAGTTTTTGATTGCGTGGGGTAACCAAGCCGCCGAACTTTTGCCTGCCACCACCCTGATTCACGTTTGTCGAAGCTAGCCATTTGACCTCCATTTTTTAGTGTCCCCGAATTGTCCCCGAAATACGAATTCTCTAAAATAAATTGTTTAACTATTTGATTTATATGATGAAACAGATAGTAGCAGACTCGCCTGGAAAGCGTGCGGGGAGTTAAATCCCCCGGGGGTTCGAATCCCCCCTGCTCCGCCAAAGATAGCAATAACCCCTTACTCCAAAAGGCTTAAGGGGTTATTTGTTGTTTATTATTTCTGCGACTGGATCATCTTCATCGCCGAACTGATGAGCGTCGAAACCTCCGTCATGTTGCTCGGCACCACCAAGGTGGTGCTGGCCTCGGAGGCGAGCTTGCTGTACGCATCCACCGCTTTTTCTGCGACTTTAAGCTGTACCGCCATTTCGCCCCCTGGCTGGCGGATGGCCGCGGCGACCTGCTCAATGGCCTGGGCGTTGGCCTGCGCCACCGCCAGAATCGACGCGGCTTCGCCTTGTGCCTTGTTGATCACCGCCTGTTTTTCGCCCTCGGAGCGAGCGATAAAAGCTTCGCGTTCACCGGTGGCTATGTTGATCTGCTCTTGGCGGCGACCTTCAGAGGCGGCGATCAGCGCACGCTTTTCACGCTCGGCGGTGATCTGCTGCTGCATGGCGTGCAGAATTTCTTTGGGCGGCGTCAGGTCCTTGATTTCATAGCGCAGCACCTTCACGCCCCAATTAAGCGCGGCTTCGTCGATGGCTTGAACGACTTGCGCGTTGATGATGTCGCGCTCCTCGAAGGTCTTATCCAGCTCCAGCTTGCCGATGACCGAGCGCAGTGAGGTTTGCGCCAGTTGCGAGATCGCGGTGACGTAGTTACTGGAGCCATAACTGGCGCGCATGGCGTCAGTCACCTGAAAGTACAAAATGCCATCCACCTGCAGTTGCGTGTTGTCGCGCGTGATGCAGACCTGGCTCGGGATGTCGAGTGGAATTTCTTTGAGAACATGTTTGTAAGCCACCTTGTCGATGAACGGCATCAAAAAACTCAGACCCGGTGTGAGTGTGCCGTTGTACTTGCCCAGGCGCTCGACCACCCAGGCGTGCTGCTGTGGCACGACTTTGACCGATTGAGTCACAAAAATAACGGCGATGACAAACAAAACGATGGCAAGTTCCATGATGGACTCCAGAGTGGCAGAAAACTACGGGGAGGGCGCTTTTTTAAGGATCAACCGGCTGCCCACCACCTCAACGATCGTATGGGCACCAGCAGAAGCCTCTTCGCCAGGCTGCAAGGCGGCATCCCAATGGGCCCCGCGGTACTTGACGCTGCAACTGCCATCAGGGTTGAAGGCATCCACATGCACAATTTCGCCAACGTCCATATTGACATCCGGATTGGCATTGGCTGGTGCAATCGCGGGCTGCAGTCGCTTGTAGCGCCGCCAGACCAACACCGAGCCGCCACCCACGACGGCAGCGACGACCCACTGCCACAGCGGATCCAGCCCGGCGTGGGCGCTCAATGCAGCGGCAACCAGACCGATGGAGATCATCAGCAGGTAAAACGTGCCTGTGACCAGCTCGACGGCGATCAAGGCGCCAGCGGCGAGCCACCAAACTGTTGAATCGGCCATGTTGTGTTTCCCGCGGTGTTGCTTACCGGTTGATTTTGCGCCGAAAGAGCCCGCCCGCAAGAAAACTGCCGCATTTAGTCCTTACACTTCGCGCCAATTTCGCTGTTTGGGCGCATTGCTGGAGTTGTTCATGAAGTTTCGCTTTCCCATCGTCATCATCGACGAAGACTTTCGTTCGGAAAACACCTCCGGCTTGGGCATTCGCGCGCTGGCGCAAGCGATTGAATCCGAAGGCACAGAGGTGCTGGGCGTCACCAGCTACGGCGACTTGAGCCAGTTCGCCCAGCAACAAAGCCGCGCCAGCACGTTCATTTTGTCGATCGATGATGAGGAATTCACCCCCGGCCCCGACCTGGATCCTGCCGTGGTGAATCTGCGCCATTTCATCGAAGAAGTGCGGCGCAAGAACCTTGATGTGCCGATCTACATCTACGGCGAGACCAAGACCAGCCGCCATCTGCCCAACGACATCCTGCGTGAGTTGCATGGTTTCATCCACATGTTTGAGGACACACCCGAATTTGTGGCGCGCCACATCATTCGCGAGGCCAAAAATTATCTCGAAGGCGTGCAGCCGCCGTTTTTCAAGGCTTTGCTTGACTACGCTGAAGACGGCTCCTATTCATGGCACTGCCCGGGCCACTCCGGTGGCGTGGCTTTTTTGAAGAGCCCAGTGGGTCAGATGTACCACCAGTTTTACGGCGAAAACATGTTACGCGCCGACGTCTGCAATGCGGTGGAAGAACTCGGTCAGTTGCTCGACCATGACGGTGCCATCGGCAAGAGCGAGCGCAATGCGGCGCGCATCTTCAACGCCGACCACTGCTTTTTTGTCACCAACGGCACCAGCACCAGCAACAAAATGGTGTGGCACCACACCGTGGCACCGAACGATGTGGTCGTGGTAGACCGCAACTGCCACAAGTCCATCCTGCACTCGATCATCATGACCGGGGCGATCCCGGTGTTTCTGAAGCCTACGCGTAACCACTTTGGCATCATCGGCCCGATTCCCAAAAGCGAGTTCGAGCCGGCGTCGATCAAGGCCAAAATCAAGGCCAACCCGCTGGTGCGGGAACACCTGCCCGACACCGATCTTGACCGCATCAAGCCGCGCGTGCTGACGCTGACGCAGTCCACCTACGACGGCGTGCTCTACAACACGCAAACCGTCAAATCCATGCTCGACGGCTATGTGGAAAACATCCACTTTGACGAAGCCTGGCTGCCGCACGCAGCGTTTCACCCGTTTTACGGCTCCTACCACGCCATGGGTAAAAAACGGCCTCGACCCAAGCACGCGGTGGTTTATGCCACCCAGTCGATTCACAAGCTGCTGGCCGGTATCAGCCAGGCCAGTCATGTCCTGGTGCAGGACTCGCAAACCGTCAAACTGGACAAGCATCTGTTCAACGAAGCGTTCATGATGCACACCAGTACCAGCCCGCAGTACAGCATCATCGCCAGCTGCGACGTCGCGGCGGCCATGATGGAGCCGCCCGGCGGCACTGCCTTGGTGGAAGAAAGCATTGCCGAGGCGCTGGACTTTCGCCGGGCCATGCGCAAGGTCGATGAAGAATATGGCGACGATTGGTGGTTCAAGGTCTGGGGACCCGACAAGCTCGTCGACGAGGGCATTGGCCGCGCCGACGACTGGATCATCAAGGGCGAGTCACGCAGTCAAAAGGCGGGCATCCATTGGCACGGCTTTGGCAAGATGGCCACCGGCTTCAACATGCTTGATCCGATCAAGTCGACCATTGTCACCCCGGGCATGGACCTCAACGGCAAGTTTGCCAAGACCGGCATTCCGGCCTCCGTCGTGACCAAGTTTTTGGCTGAACATGGTGTGGTGGTGGAAAAAACCGGTCTCTACAGCTTCTTCATCATGTTCACCATCGGCATCACCAAAGGCCGCTGGAACAGCATGTTGACCGCCTTGCAGCAGTTCAAGGACGATTACGACAAGAACCAGCCGATGTGGCGTGTCTTGCCCGAGTTTTGCCAAAAGCACCCAGCTTACGAAAACATGGGCTTGGCCGACCTGTGCCAGCACGTGCACCAGCTCTACGCCAAGTACGACATTGCGCGCCTGACGACCGACATGTATCTGAGCGATCTGCTACCCGCCATGAAACCCAGCGACGCCTACGCCCACATTGCGCAGCGCAAGACCGAGCGGGTTGAGATTGACAACTTGCTTGGCCGCACCACGGTCGGGCTGGTGACGCCTTACCCGCCGGGCATTCCGTTGCTGATTCCCGGAGAAGTGTTCAACAAGAAAATTGTTGATTACCTGAAGTTCTCACGCGAATTCAACACCCAGTGCCCGGGTTTTGAAAGCGATATCCACGGCTTGGTGGAAGAGATTGGCACCGATGGTCAGATGCATTATTACGCGGATTGCGTCAAAGCCTGATGCGTTGTACGCTATTAATGAAATAGCTTATAGCGCTTGTCATATAAGGGCTAGAGGCCAATTTCATCAAAAAATCTTCAGGCTTCAACAACCGCCACAGCCGTCTGACTGACGCCGCAGTCCACGTAAGAGATTTGTCCGGTCATGCCCGAGGCCAGGTCGCTGAGCAGGAAGGCGGCGACGTTGCCCACTTCGTCAATCGTCACATTGCGTTTCAGCGGCGACGCCGCGGCGGAGATGCCCAGCAACTTGCCAAAATCCTTGATGCCGCTGGCCGCCAGCGTCTTGATGGCACCGGCGCTCAGACCATTGACACGAATCCCACGCGCGCCGACGGCATCGGCCAGGTAGCGCACCGAGGACTCCAGCGATGCCTTGGCCAGGCCCATGGTGTTGTAGCTTGGCACCACGCGCACGCCGCCCAGGTAGGTCAGCGTCAGCAATGATGCGGTGTTGTTCAGGTAGGGCAGGGCCGCCTTGGCCATGGCTGGGAAGCTGTAGGCGCTGATATCGTGCGCGATGCGGAAGTTTTCGCGCGTCAGCCCGTCAAGAAAGTTGCCGGCAATGGCTTCGCGCGGCGCGTAGCCAATGCTGTGCACAAAGCCGTCAAACTTGGGCCAGTGCGTGGCCAGGTCGGTAAACAGTTTGTCAATTTGCGCATCGTCGCCGACATCGCAATCAAAAATCAGCTTGGAGTTGAAGTCTTCCGCAAACTCGGTGATGCGGTCTTTGAAGCGCTCACCCACGTAGCTGAAGGCCAATTCCGCCCCCTGCGCATGGCAGGCTTTGGCGATGCCATAGGCGATGGAACGGTTGGACAACACGCCAGTGATCAATAATTTTTTGCCTGTCAAAAATCCCATAGCGACCTCATTCATTTTTTGCGGCTGGTAAACCACTGCAACCAGGGCCGGTCATTTGTCCGGACTACCCAGCTACGGTGTCAGATGATGCAGAATTGTCGCATGCGTGGCGTTCTTTTTTTAGTCCTTCAGTGTTGGGTCAGCTCTCTATGGGCTGCGCACGGCTACGCCTTGTGGGGCGACCTGAAATATCCGTCGGGGTTTCCCCACTTTGACTACGTCAATCCAGCGGCACCCAAAGGCGGCGAATTGCGTCTGGTCAGCAACCTGCGGGTGTCGACTTTTGACAAATACAACCCCTTCACCATCAAAGGATCGGCACCGGCGTATCTGTCCGACCTGATGTTTGACAGCTTGCTGGCCGGTGCGCTCGATGAAACCGGTTCGGGCTATGGGTTATTGGCGCAAGACGTCACTGTTGCGCCCGATGGCCTGAGTGCGACCTTCCGGCTACGGCCACAGGCGCGTTTTCACAACGGCGACCCAGTGCTGGCCCTGGACGTGAAATACAGCTTTGACGCGCTCATGGGGCCGTACACGTCGCCGGGCTACAAGACGCTGCTCGACGACGTGGCTGGCCTGGATGTCGTCGACGCGCTGACGGTACGCTACCGTTTCAAGAAGCCCAACCGGGAGTTGCCGCTCACAGTGGGTGGTTTGCCGGTATTCAGCCGCGCTTGGGGCGCTGAGGGTGGGAAAACCAAACGCTTCGATGAAATCGTGACGGACACACCGATTGGCAGCGGCCCCTACAAAATCGGCCCGGTACGCTTTGGCAAGGACATCACCTACTTGCGTGATCCAAACTATTGGGCCAAGGACCTCAACGTGCGCCGCGGCACTGCCAACTTCGACCGCATTACCGTCAAGATTTACAAGGACGGCACCGCACGACTGGAGGCGCTGAAGGCGGGCGAATTTGACTTGATGCGGTTTTTCTCTGCGGGTGACTGGGCCCGGCGTGTCAACGGTCGACGCTTTGACAGTGGCGAACTTGTCAAAAAAGAGTTTCGCCACCGGCTGCCCACCGGCTTTCAGAGCTACGTGCTCAACACCCGGCGCGACTTGTTCAAAGACGTGCGGGTGCGCCAGGCGCTGGGTCTGGCGCTGGACTATGAATGGATGAACCGGCAGATGTTCTACAACGCGTACCAGCGCGTCAACGGCCTGTTCGGTAACACCGATTGCGCGGCCAGCGGCGCGCCGGATACCGCAGAGCTCGCCCTGCTGGCGCCTTGGCGTGCATCGCTGCCAGCTGCGGTCTTTGGCCCCATGACCGTACCGCCACGCACCGACCCACCATCAAGCCTGCGCGCCAATTTGCGCCAAGCACAAGCGCTGCTGAAAGCCGCGGGTTGGGAAGTGCAGGGCGGTGTGTTGCGCAACGCCCAGGGCCAGGCGTTTGAGATCGAGTACCTTGACAGCAACGAGGGCAGCGCGCGCGTGGTCACACCTTGGGCGCGCAACCTTGAAAAACTCGGTGTCGCACTCAAGTTTCGGCCGGTTGACTTTGCCCTGTACCAGCAGCGGCTGCAAAAGTTCGAGTTTGACATCACCTCACTTGCTTATGGCGGCACCCACAACCCCGGGCAGGAATACGCTGACCTTTTCGGTTCCAAAGCCGCCGACCAAGAAGACTCGGGCAACATGTCGGGCATCAAAAATCCGGCGGTTGATGCGCTGATCGCCCACATGACCGCCGCCAAAAGCAAGATCGACTTGTTGCCCGCCTGCCGTGCGCTGGACCGTGTCATCAGTCACAGCCATGTGCTGATTCCGCAATGGTCCGCACCGACACACCGCATGGTGTACAACGCCTGGCAGCTGGACATGCCGGCGCAGATGCCACCCTATGCAGGCGGTGAAAATTGGGCTATTGACACCTGGTGGGCCAAACCGCAACGCTGACCATGCTGAGCTACATTCTCAAACGCCTGTTGTTGATGATCCCGACCTTGCTCGGGGTGCTGCTGATCACCTTTGTGGTGATCCAGTTTGTGCCCGGCGGGCCGGTGGAGCAATACCTGGCCGAAGCCAAGGTAGGTGCCGGCAAAGGCGCCGTGGCCGAAGGCGGCGGCCTGAGCTACCGTGGCGCGCAGGGGGTCGATCCCAAACGCATCGAACAGATCAAGGCCTTGTACGGCTTTGACAAACCGGCGCACGAGCGGTTTTTGCAGATGCTGGGCCAGTTTGCGCGCTTTGACCTGGGCAGAAGCTTCTTTCAAAACAAGAGTGTGTCCGAGCTGATCTGGGAAAAGTTGCCAGTGTCGATCAGCCTGGGGCTCTGGACGTTTTTTATCAGCTACCTGATCGCGGTGCCGCTGGGCGTAGCCAAAGCGGTGCGCGCTGGCTCCCGCTTTGACCTGGTCACCACACTGCTGGTGCTGGTGGGCTACGCCATTCCGGGTTTTGTACTGGGTGTAGCGCTGCTGGTGATTTTTGGCGGCCAGTTACAGTGGTTTCCACTGCGCGGCTTGACCAGTGGCAACTGGGACGAGTTGAGCTTTGGCGCGCGCATCGTCGACTACCTCTGGCACATCGCCTTGCCGGTCACCGCCATGGTGCTGGGCAGTTTTGCGGTGACGACGATGCTGACCAAAAATGCGTTTCTCGAAGAAATCCGCAAACAGTACGTCATCACCGCGCGCGCCAAGGGTTTGAGCGAACGCCAGGTTCTGTGGGGTCACGTGTTCCGCAACGCGCTGATCCCCATCGTCACCGGCTTTCCGGCAGCGTTCATTGGTGCTTTTTTTACCGGGTCGCTGCTGATCGAGACGTTGTTTTCTCTCGACGGGCTGGGCTTGCTGAGTTATGAGAGCGTTATCCGGCGCGATTACCCTGTCGTGCTGGGCACGCTGTATTTCTTCACGCTGATTGGTTTGGTGACCAAATTGATCAGTGACCTGTGTTACGTCTGGGTGGACCCCCGTGTCAAGTTTGACTAAGCCCCCCGTCGCCCGTGGCCCGTGGGCGCGCGCCTGGCAGCGTTTCAAGCGCAACCGCTTGGGCTATTGGAGTCTGCTGATTTTTGTGACACTGGTGGTGCTGAGCTTGCTGGCTGAGGTGGTCAGCAACGACCGACCGCTGCTGGTGCGCTACCAGGGCGAGTTGTACATGCCAGTGATCAAGGATTACCCGGAGAAGACCTTTGGTGGCGACTTTGATGCCAATACCGATTACCTCGACCCCTTTATTCGTGAGCGCCTGAGCCGCAACGGCAACTGGGTGATTTTTGCGCCCAACCCGTATGGCCCGAAAACGCTGAACTACTTTGCCAAAGCGCCCAACCCGTCGGGCCCGTCGGCGGACAACTGGCTGGGCACCGATGACCGTGGCCGCGATCTGCTGGCGCAGCTGATTTACGGTTTTCGGGTCAGTGTGCTGTTTGCCTTGGCGTTGACCTTCGTTGGCACGCTGCTGGGCATCATTACCGGCGCAGTCCAGGGTTTTTTTGGTGGCAAGACCGACCTGGCGTTCCAGCGTTTCATCGAAATCTGGGGTTCCATGCCCGAGTTGTATTTGCTGATCATTTTCAGCGCGGTGTTTGCACCCAGCCTGGCGCTGTTGCTGGTGTTGCTCAGTCTGTTTGGCTGGATGGGTCTTTCCGACTACGTGCGCGCCGAATTTTTGCGCAATCGCCAGCTGGACTACGTGCGTGCCGCCCGCTCGCTGGGGGTGAGCAACTGGCACATCGTCACCCGCCATTTGTTGCCCAACAGCCTGACGCCGGTGGTGACGTTTCTGCCGTTTCGCATGAGCGGCGCGATTTTGGCACTCACTTCGCTGGATTTTCTTGGCCTGGGCGTGCCACCAGGTACGCCGTCGCTGGGTGAATTGCTGTCGCAAGGTAAAAACAACATCGATGCGTGGTGGATATCGGTCTTTACCTTTGCCGTGCTGGTGCTCACGCTGCTGTTGTTGACCTTCATGGGTGACGCACTGCGCGACGCGCTGGACCCCCGAAAGGCCGACCAATGAGCCAACCGCTGCTTGATGTCAGACAACTCAGCGTGGCCTTTGCTGGCCGGTCGGTCGTGCATGGCATTGATTTCAGCGTGGCCGCTGGCGAAAAAGTGGCGCTGGTGGGTGAGTCCGGCTCGGGCAAGACCGTCTCGGCGCTGAGTCTGCTGCGCTTGGTGCCGGATGCCCAGATCAGCGGCCAAGCCTTGTTTGACGGGCGCGATTTGCTCTCATTGACAGAGTGCGACTTGCGTTCTGTGCGGGGCCAGGACATCGCCATGATTTTTCAGGAGCCGATGACAGCGCTGAATCCGCTGATGACGGTAGGTCAGCAGATTGCTGAAGTTATCATGTTAAAACAGGGTCTAGCCCAAGCAGCGTCTGCGCAAGCAGCTATAGACTTGCTAGCAGAAGTTGGCATTGACGAACCTGCACAGCGATTCAACGCCTTCCCACACCAGCTCAGCGGCGGCCAGCGCCAGCGCGCGATGATCGCCATGGCGCTGGCCTGCCGACCCAAATTGCTGCTGGCCGACGAACCGACGACTGCGCTGGATGTCAGTCTGCGCGGCCAGATACTTGATTTGCTCGACCGCCTGCAGCGTGAGCGCGGCATGGCGGTGCTGATGATTACGCACGATCTGAATCTGGTACGCCGTTTTGCCCAGCGCGTGATTGTTATGGAGCGCGGTCACATTGTTGAACAGAGTGAAGCTCATGCTGTTTTTGCCCAGCCGCAACATCCCTACACCCAGCGTCTGATCGCCAGCCGGCCCGAGCGTGACGCCCAGGCAAAGACGGCCACGGTGGCGTCCGCGCCGTTGGTGCTGCGTGCCCGCGGCTTGCGCGTGGCTTATCCCACCGTGCTGCCCGGATTTCGCGGCTGGTTCAAGCGGGGCGAGTACGTCGCGGTTCAGGGCGCTGATTTCGTTTTGACGCGTGGCCGCACGCTGGGTGTGATCGGTGAATCGGGTTCGGGCAAGTCAACATTGGCACTGGCAGCGTTGGGCTTGCTGCAGTTCCGGGGCGAACTTGTCGTCGCTGACCGCTGCTGGGGCAGCGACGCCGTGGCCAACAAAACCCTGCGCAGGCGCATTCAGGTGGTTTTTCAAGACCCGTTTTCGTCGCTTTCGCCGCGCTTGACAGTTGAAGAAATCATTGGCGAAGGCCTGGGCGTGCATGAACCGCAGTTGACTGCAGCTGAGCGCCGTGCGCGCGTGGTGCAGGCGATGCATGACGTTGGTTTGCAGGCTCCGGGAGAAGCCGAACAAGCGCTGATCAATGTACTGCAGCGCTACCCGCACGAGTTTTCTGGCGGACAGCGCCAGCGCATCGCTGTCGCCCGTGCGCTGATCGTCAAACCCGACATTTTGGTGCTTGACGAGCCCACCAGCGCGCTGGATGTGACCGTGCAAAAACAGGTGTTGGCACTGTTGCAGCGCTTGCAGCGCGAGCAAGGTTTGAGCTACCTGCTGATTACGCACGACATGGCGGTCATTGCCGCCATGGCACATGACGTGATGGTGCTCAAAGATGGCGCGGTGGTTGAATCGTCCCCTGTTGACGAGATATTGCAGCATCCCAGGCATCCCTACACCCGCATGCTGGTGCGGGCCGCTGCCTGAGCCGCTTTAAAAATCCTTTCAAAATCATAGGGATTACGCTAATTTTCCGATACAATCCGCGCGTTCACGACCAAACGGGCGAGTCATTTCCGCCCGTTTTTTTTGGTCGTTTGTTTTTTTGCGCTGTAAATAAAGTTGGCATAAGCGGAGTATTGGGTGGCACTGAAAGAAATTGTTGAACAAACGGTAGCCGGCTTGGGCTATGACCTGGTCGAGATTGAACGCTCGGTCGGCGGTTTGTTGCGCGTCACCATTGATCTGCCATGGACCCCAGCGGTAAACGCCCAAGCGGCTGTGGAGCAATTTGTCAACGTTGAGGATTGCGAGAAAGTCACCCGCCAGTTGCAGTTTGCGCTGGAGGTTGACGCCATTGAGTACCGCCGCTTGGAGGTGTCCTCACCGGGGATCGACCGGCCGCTGCGGCACGCGCAGGATTTCGAGCGATTTGCCGGGCAGGTCATCGACATCACGCTAAAAGCGCCACTGGGCACGGCCGCGGCTGGCTTGGTCAGCGCCAACCGCAAGAAGTTTCGCGGCGTGTTGGAGCGTGTTGCGGCAAGCGACAGCAGTGCGCCAAGCTGGCAAATCGCCTGGCGCGATGAACCAGCGGTCAAACCCGGCGTGAAGGTCAGCAAGAAAAGGCCATTGTCGCCGGTGCAGGTGTTAGGTTTTACGTTTGAAGAACTGAAAGAAGCGCGCCTGGCGCCCATCGTCAGCTTCAAAGGTCGCAGCAAGGCCTTGACCCCAGAGGTTGAGCCGGGCATGAATTTGAATTGAAACAGGAGAGTCGTGGCATGAATCGCGAAATGTTAATGTTGGTTGACGCCATCTCACGCGAGAAAAACGTCGAACGTGATGTGGTCTTTGGTGCGGTAGAAGCCGCGCTGGCGCAGGCCACCAAAAAACTCTACGAGGGCGACGTCGATATCCGCGTGGCGCTGAATCGCGATACCGGCTCCTATGAAACCTTTCGCCGCTGGCACGTTGTGCCCGACGAGGCCGGCCTGCAATTGCCAGACCAGGAAATCCTGCTGTTTGAAGCCAAGGAGCAAATTTCCGACATCGAAGTCGACGAATACATCGAAGAAACGGTCGAATCTTTGCCTATCGGTCGCATTGGTGCCATGGCTGCCAAACAGGTCATTCTGCAAAAGATTCGCGATGCCGAGCGCGAGATGCTGCTTAACGACTTCATGTCGCGTGGCGACAAGATTTTTGTCGGCACCGTCAAGCGCATGGATAAGGGCGATTTGATCGTCGAATCGGGTCGGGTTGAAGGCCGTCTGCGCCGGGGCGAGATGATCCCCAAGGAAAACTTCCGCACGGGTGACCGTGTACGTGCCATGATCATGGAGGTGGACCTGACGCTGCGCGGTGCACCGATTGTGCTGTCGCGTTCATCACCTGAGTTCATGATCGAGCTGTTCCGCAACGAAGTGCCTGAAATCGAGCAAGGCCTGCTGGAGATCAAATCCTGCGCCCGTGACCCGGGTTCGCGCGCCAAGATTGCGGTGCTGTCGCATGACAAGCGTGTCGACCCGATCGGCACCTGCGTCGGTGTGCGTGGCACCCGCGTCAACGGCGTCACCAACGAGCTCGCAGGCGAGCGCGTCGACATCGTTTTATGGAGCGAAGACCCGGCGCAATTTGTCATTGGCGCGCTGGCACCGGCCAACGTCAGCAGCATTGTGGTCGACGAAGAGCGCCACGCCATGGACGTGGTGGTTGACGAAGAAAATCTGGCCATTGCGATCGGTCGCGGTGGCCAGAACGTGCGCCTGGCCTCTGAACTGACGGGCTGGAAGATCAACATCCTGGACGCTGCCGAATCTGCCGAAAAACAAGCTGGTGAAGTCGAGTCAAGTCGGCAGTTGTTCATGGAAAAACTTGACGTTGACGAAGAAATTGCCGACCTGTTGATCGCCGAAGGCTTTGTCAGTCTGGAGCAGGTCGCCTATGTGCCGCTGGAAGAAATGCTTGAAATTGAAAGCTTTGACGAAGATACCGTCAACGAACTGCGCACCCGTGCCAAAGATGCCTTGTTGACGATGGAAATCGCCAATGAGGAAAACGTCGAGAAAGTGGCGCAAGAGCTGCGTGACCTGCAGGGTCTCGATACTGAACTCATCAGCAAACTGGCACAAGCCGGCGTAAACACGCTTGACGACCTGGCTGATCTGGCGACCGATGAACTGACCGATATCACCGGGCAGTCCACCGAGGAGGCCACCGCCATGATCATGCAAGCCCGCGCCCACTGGTTTACCGGTGACGCCGCTTCTCAAGCGTCCTGATCATGATTTAAAAGTACAGCCAAGAGTGGGTATCAGCCTACAGCCAAGCCCAGTCAAAACCAAAGGTTAGCCAACAAATGTCCAGTATGACCGTCGCCGAGTTTGCCAGTGAACTCAAAAAATCAACCGATACGTTGCTTGCGCAACTCAAATCGGCTGGTGTGGCCAAAGCCGCCGCATCAGACACCCTGACCGACGCCGACAAGCAGCGTCTGCTGGGCTACTTGCAAACCACGCACGGAACGGCTGCGCCCGAACGTAAAAAAATCACGCTGGTCAAAAAGTCGACCACCGAAATCAAACAGGCGGACGCCAGTGGCAAGGCGCGCACCATTCAGGTGGAAGTGCGCAAAAAGCGCACTTTCGTGCGTCGCGATGACGCCCCTGAAGTCCAACCCGTGGTGACGCCAGAACCCGAAGCCCTGACAGCTGCCGTTGCCAAGGCGCCATTGATCGACCAAGCGGAGCTCGCACGCCGTGAAGAAGATGCGCGCCGCCAGGCCGAGTTGATCCGCCGCCAGGAAGAAGAACTGGCCCAGCGTCGGCTAGAGCGTGAGGCCAAAGAGGCTGCCGCTCGCGAAGCCGCCGAAAAGGCAGCGGCCCAGGAGCTCGCCGACCAGGCCAAGGCGTCGGCGCAACCTGACCCGGCGGCTACCCCTGCGGTGGCCGCACAGGACGACACAACCGAGCAAGTGCAAGCACGTCAAAAGTTGCAGGCCAAAGTCAAAGAGGCGGCTGATGCCAAAGAGGCCGCTGCTGCAGAGTCCAAAGCCAGCGCCGAGGCAGAGCAGGCCCGCGCGGCGGATTTGACCGATCGACGCCGCAAGGCCGAAGAAGAAGCGGCGGCCATTCGGCTGATGATGTCGCAGCCAGGTAAAAAACTGCCACCCAAAAAAGAAGAGCCCAAGACTGTCGACGCCAAGGCGGGCATCAAAGGCACCTTGCACAAGCCTGCTGGCAGCCCAGGGACCAAACCAGCTGCCGGCACCCAGGCGGCCACCACTGCAGGGCCTGCGGGCGCAGGCAAGGAAGTCAAGTCCGCCAAGCTGTCGAGCAGCTGGGCAGGCGATCCGGCCAAGAAGAAAGGCATTCCCACCCGTGGTGACACCGGTGCGGGTGCCGGGCGCAACAGCAATTGGCGTGGCGGCCCACGCGGCCGTCGTGGCAGCAATGACCGTGGCCATGATGACCACCATATGCCGCAGGTACCGGTCGAAGTGCGGGTGCTTGAAGTGCACGTGCCAGAAACCATCACGGTGGCTGAGTTGGCGCACAAAATGGCTGTGAAGGCGTCTGAGGTGATCAAACAGCTGATGAAGCTGGGCCAGATGGTCACCATCAACCAGCCGCTGGACCAGGACACCGCCATGATTCTGGTCGAAGAAATGGGTCACAAGGCAATCATTGCCGCGCTGGACGACCCCGAGGCCTTCACCGACGACGAGGTCTCCAAGCAGCAGGCCGAAGCCCTGCCACGCGCGCCAGTCGTGACCGTCATGGGCCACGTCGACCACGGCAAAACTTCGCTGCTGGACTACATCCGCCGCACAAAGGTGGCTTCTGGCGAAGCCGGTGGCATTACCCAGCACATTGGCGCTTATCACGTCCAGACCAATCGCGGTGTGGTGTCGTTTCTCGACACCCCCGGTCACGAGGCCTTTACCGCCATGCGGGCGCGCGGTGCACAAGCGACCGACATCGTCATTTTGGTGGTGGCCGCCGATGACGGCGTTATGCCGCAGACCAAGGAGGCGATCAAACACGCCAAGGCTGCTGGTGTGCCGATTGTGGTGGCCATCACCAAGATCGACAAGCCTGACGCCAATGCCGACCGGGTCAAGAATGAGCTGGTTGCAGAAGAGGTGATCCCTGAAGAATTTGGTGGCAATTCGCCGTTTGTCAGCGTATCGTCGAAATCGGGGCAGGGCATTGATGATCTGCTCGAACAAGTCTTGTTGCAGGCCGAGGTGCTGGAGCTCAAAGCGCCAGTTGACGCCATGGCCAAGGGCTTGGTCATCGAGGCACAGCTCGACAAGGGCCGCGGCCCCGTCGCTACCGTGCTGGTGCAGTCGGGCACGCTGAAAACTGGCGATGTGGTGCTGGCCGGCCAGACCTATGGCCGGGTGCGCGCCATGCTCGACGAAAACGGCAAGACCATCAAGACCGCTGGCCCGTCAATTCCGGTAGAAATCCAGGGTCTGACCGAGGTGCCGCAGGCTGGTGACGAATTCATGGTGCTGCCTGATGAACGCCGCGCCCGTGAAATTGCCACCTACCGCGCCGGCAAGTTCCGTCACACCAAGCTGGCCAAACAACAGGCCGCGAAGCTTGAGAACATGTTCACCGACATGACCGCCGGTGAGGTCAAGATGGTGCCCATCATCGTCAAGGCCGACGTGCAGGGTTCGCAGGAAGCGCTGTCGCAGTCCCTGCTGAAGCTCTCCACCGACGAAATCAAGGTGCAACTGGTCTACGCTGCTGTCGGTGGCATCAGCGAGTCGGACGTGAACTTGGCCATCGCCGCCAAAGCGGTCATCATCGGCTTCAACACCCGTGCTGACGCAGGGGCGCGCAAACTGGCCGAGGCCAACGGTATCGACATCCGCTACTACGACATCATTTACGACGCGGTCGACGACCTCAAGCTGGCCATGTCGGGCATGCTCACCCCGGACAAAAAAGAAGAAATCATCGGCACGGCCGAGATTCGCCAAATATTCAAGGTCTCCAAGATCGGCTCGATTGCTGGCTGTATGGTCACCTCGGGGATCGTGCGCCGCACCGCGCGGCTACGCTTGCTGCGCAACAACACCGTTATTTATACCGGCGAGTTGGAATCTCTCAAACGCTTCAAGGACGACGCCAAGGAAGTGCGCGAAGGCTTTGATTGCGGCTTGAACATCAAGAACTACAACGAAATCCAAGAGGGCGACGTGCTGGAGTTCTTCGAAATTCGCGAAGTGGCCCGTACCCTGTAAGCAATTGCTGTGCACAAGAAATCTGCCACCCCCAACCGTGCCTTCAAGGTCGCCGATCAGATCCAGCGTGATCTGACCGAACTGATCGCGCGCGAGTTGAAAGACCCGCGCGTGGGCATGGTGACGCTGCAAGGCGTCGAGGTCACGCCCGATTACGCGCACGCCAAGGTGTTTTTCAGCCAGCTCGCTGGTGACCCACAAAAATGCACCGAAGGCCTGAATCAGGCCGCGGGCTTTTTGCGCGCCGGTTTGTTCAAGCGGCTGCACATCCACACTGTGCCGACGCTGCACTTCATTTACGACCAAACGCCCGAGCGTGCCGCCGACATGAACGCCTTGATCGCCCGTGCCGTCGCGTCCCGCGCCAAGGACGACTGAAAATAATTGGGGTCAGATTCCAATTGTTTGGAAGCTGGTCCCAGTTTCCGCTACGCATATGCAGCCATTGGCATCCCCTCCCCAGCAACAACGCAAGCGCGTGCGTCGGCCCGTGCACGGCGTCTTGCTGCTCGACAAGCCGCTGGGCTGGAGCAGCAACGACATCCTGCAAAAAGTGAAGTGGCTGCTGCGCGCCGAAAAAGCGGGGCACACCGGCACGCTTGATCCATTGGCCAGCGGTGTCTTGCCGCTGTGTTTTGGCGCGGCAACCAAGTTCAGCCAGTTGCAGCTTGACGCCGACAAGACCTACACCGCAACGATGCGCCTGGGTGTCAAAACCAGCACCGGCGATGCCGAGGGTGAAGTTATCCAGACCCGCGCAGTGAACGTGACCGCCGACGATATCAAGCGGGTACAAGCTCAGTTTGTCGGCCACCTTAGCCAGGTGCCGCCGATGCACAGCGCCCTCAAAAAAGACGGCAAGGCTTTGTACGCGTATGCGCGTGCCGGCATTGCCGTGGACCGGGCCGCCAGAAACATCGAGATTTATAAGATAAATATGGCTTCAGCCCTTACAGAACAAGTGCAAAAAGCTATTGATTTAGAAGTAACCTGCAGCAAGGGCACCTACATCCGAACCCTCGCCGAAGACATTGGCGAGGCCTTGGGTTGCGGCGCGCACCTGATCGCGCTGCGTCGCACCGGCACCGGCGGATTTACCGTCCAGCAGTGTGTGACGCTGGCGTCGCTGGAGGCGATGAGCGAGGAGCAGCGTCTGGCGTGTCTGCTGCCGGTCGATGCGCTGCTGAGCAGCCACATCCCTGTCACGCTCGACGACGACAATGCAAGCCGATTTTCCAGCGGCTTGCGCCGTCGCGGCGCCTGGCCTGATGCGCAGCAAGTGGCCGTTTACGCCGCTGATGGCCAGGTATTGCTCGGCACCGCCAGCGTCAGCGCCGGTGAGCTGATCCCGGCACGATTACTCAGTCCGATTGAAATTGAACAGATAACCCCTGTAATTTAAGAGAAAGCAAACCATGAGCCAACCACAAATCAGAAACATCGCCATCATCGCCCACGTTGACCACGGTAAAACCACCATGGTCGACCAGCTGTTGCGCCAGTCGGGCACCTTTGCCCAGCACGAAAAAGTGGTCGATACGGTGATGGACAACGACGCCATCGAGCGCGAACGCGGCATTACCATCCTGGCCAAGAACTGCGCGGTGAGCTGGAAAAGCACCCACATCAATATCGTCGATACCCCCGGCCACGCCGACTTTGGTGGCGAGGTGGAGCGCGCGCTGTCGATGGTCGACGGCGTGTTGCTGCTGATCGACGCACAAGAAGGTCCCATGCCACAAACGCGCTTTGTCACCAAGAAGGCGCTGGCACTGGGCCTGAAACCCATTCTGGTGGTCAACAAGGTGGACAAACCGGGTGCGCGTCCGCAGTTTGTGGTGAACGCGGCGTTTGACCTGTTTGACAAGCTTGGTGCGACTGATGAACAGCTGGACTTTCCGGTGGTTTACGCCTCAGGCATCAACGGCTGGTCGTCGCTGGAAGAGGGCGGCCAGGGCGAGCAATGGGGGCCGGACATGTCGGCGCTGTTTGACACCATCCTCGACCACGTGCCGCACCAGCAAGGCGACCCTGAGGCGCCGCTGCAACTGCAGATTTCGGCGCTTGATTTCTCCACCTTTGTCGGTCGCATTGGCGTGGGGCGCATCAGCCAGGGCACCATCAAGCCGATGATGGACGTGGTGGTGATGGAAGGCCCCGACGGCAAGGCGGTGCGCGGCCGTGTCAACCAGGTGCTGACGTTCCAGGGCCTGGAACGCGTGCAGGCCACCGAGGCCGGTCCGGGCGAGATTGTGCTGATCAACGGCATTGCCGACATTGGTATCGGTGTGACTATCACAGACCCTGTCAATCCAATGCCGCTGCCGATGCTCAAGGTCGACGAGCCGACCCTGACCATGAATTTTTGCGTCAATACCAGCCCCTTGGCCGGGCGGGAAGGCAAATATGTCACCAGCCGCCAGCTCTGGGACCGCCTGCAGAAGGAGCTGCAACACAACGTCGCCCTGAAAGTCAAGGAAACCGACGAAGAAGGTATCTTTGAGGTGATGGGTCGGGGCGAATTGCACCTGACCATTCTGCTGGAAAACATGCGCCGTGAAGGCTACGAGTTGGCCGTGAGCAAGCCACGCGTGGTGTTCAAGGAAATCAACGGTGAGCGCTATGAACCCATTGAGCTGGTCACCGCAGACATCGAAGAGCAGCACCAGGGCGGTGTGATGCAGGCGCTGGGCGAGCGCCGCGGCGATCTCATTAATATGGAACCCGATGGCCGCGGCCGTGTTCGCCTTGAATACCGTATTCCAGCACGCGGTTTGATCGGTTTTACCAATGAATTCCTCAACCTGACGCGCGGCTCGGGCTTGATCTCCAACATTTTCGACAGCTACGAACCGCACAAGGGCGAGATCGGTGGCCGTAAAAACGGCGTGCTGATCTCAATGGACGCGGGTGAAATTTTCAACTACGCGCTGGGCAAGTTGGACGACCGTGGCCGCATGTTCGTCACCGCCAACGACCCCGTCTACGAGGGCATGATCGTCGGTATCCACAACCGCGACAACGACCTGGTGGTCAACGCCACGCGTACCAAGCAGCTGACCAACTTCCGCGTGTCAGGCAAAGAAGACGCCATCAAGATTACGCCACCGATTCAGTTGACGCTGGAATACGGCGTCGAGTTCATCGAAGACGACGAACTGGTCGAGATCACACCGAAATCGATCCGCCTGCGCAAGCGCTACCTGGCAGAGCACGAACGCAAGAAAGCAGCGCGTACCGGCGCCTGATTTAACCGGCGATGAAGCTCACGCACGGTCGCGCCGTTGGGCTGATGCTGGTGGCAACCTTGTTGTGGTCGACCGCCGGTGTGGTGACGCGCCACCTGGAGCAAGCGCGCAGCTTTGAAGTCACTTTCTGGCGCAGTTTTTTTACCGTGCTGAGCCTGTTGGTGATCTTGCCGCTGGCCAAGGGCCTGGGCGTTTTCGGCCGTATGCGCCACGGCGGCGCTGCGCTGTGGTTGTCGGGCCTGTGCTGGGCCGGGATGTTCACCTTTTTCATGTTGGCGCTGACGCTGACGACCGTGGCCAATGTGCTGGTGACAATGGCGCTGGTACCCTTGTTCACCGCCTTGGCGACCCGAATTTTTCTTGGCCACCAGATTGGCCGGCGCACCTGGGGTGCGATTGTGGTGGCGGGCTGCGGCATTGGCTACATGTACGGCACGCACCTGGCCGAGGGTTTTAGTCTGGCCGGGACGGTGGTCGCGCTGGGCGTGCCGATCTCGGGGGCGGCCAACTGGACGATCACCCAGCACTCCCACGCACAAGGAAAAAACGTCGATCTGATACCGGCGGTGTTGATTGGTGGCGTGCTGTCGTCCGTGATCACGTTGCCGCTGGCCTGGCCTCTGCAAGCCTCTGGCCACGACGTGCTGCTGCTGGCGGGCCTGGGGCTGTTCCAACTGGCGGTTCCGTGTGTGCTGGCGGTGGCCTGCACGCAAGCGCTCAAGGCGCCTGAAGTCGCCTTGCTGGGCTTGCTGGAAGTAATTTTTGGCATCTTGTTGGCGTGGTTGGGTGCGGGTGAGGTACCCGGCCCCAACGTGCTTGTGGGCGGGTCGCTGGTGATCGCTGCCCTGGTAGCCAACGAGGTGTGGGCCTGGAGGAGCAGGGCGTGAATCATCCGAATGAAGTCATCACAGAAATTCAGGGGCGTGTGGGTTTGATCACGCTCAACCGGCCGACAGCACTCAATGCGCTGAACCTGCCGATGATTCGCGCCTTGACCCAGTCTCTGCTGGCCTGGCGCGACGACGATCGGGTGCAGGCGGTGGCGGTTCGTGGCAGCAACAAGGCCGGGCCGTTTGGCGCGTTTTGCGCTGGCGGTGACATCCGCTATTTCCACCAGGCGATGCTTGGCGGTGACCCGTCTACCGAAGATTTTTTCACCGAGGAATACACGCTCAACCATCTGGTGCACCGCTATCCCAAGCCCTACATCGCGTTCATGGACGGTGTGGTGATGGGCGGCGGCATGGGCATCAGCCAGGGCGCGTCGCACCGACTGGTCACCGAGCGCAGCAAGCTGGCCATGCCCGAGACGCTGATCGGACTGTTCCCCGACGTCGCCGGCGGCTATTTCCTGAGCCGTTGTCCCGGGTCCACTGGCGAATGGCTGGCGCTGACCGGCACCACCGTGCGCGCCGGTGACGCCATTGCACTTGGCCTGGCCGATCACTGTCTGCCCGTTGACACCTTGCCGCAGGCGTGGGCTGCGCTGGCCGGGCTGCAATCGCTTGACAGCGCCTCAATTGACCGCTGGATTACTACGTATTCAGTAGCTGCTACCGCAGATGAATCAAGGGCTAGAGGCCAAATTGATCATTATTTTGCCAAGGACTCGGTCGCTGCAATTGTGCAGGCACTGGAGGCTGATGCGTCTGACTGGGCGCGTCATAACGCGGCCTTGTTGCGCCAGCGTTCACCGCTGATGCTGCATGTGGCGCTTGAACAAATCCGCCGCGCCCGACATCTGACCGTCGCGCAAGACCTGCGCATGGAGCGCGACATGGTGCGCCATGCATTCTTCCCGCGACACCTGGGCCGCAGTGCAGTGCACACAGAAACCGCAGAGGGTATTCGCGCGCTGGTGATCGACAAAGACTACGCGCCGCGATGGAACCCGGCGTGCATTGAGAACGTTACTGAAGACATGGTGCTGCCGTTTTTTGACAGCCCGTGGTGTGCCCATAGCCACCCGCTGCGCGCGCTGGATTGACGCTACCCAATCGAGCGCCCGCACTTTTCTTTAGCGGTGATGCACCTTCATGGCACGCTCCACCTCGCGCTTGCCTTCACGGTCCTTGATGGTGTCGCGCTTGTCATGTTCGGCCTTGCCCTTGGCTAACGCGATTTCACATTTGATCTTGCCGGTCTTCCAGTGCAGGTTGATCGGTACCAGGGTGTGGCCTTTTTGCTCCACCTTGCCGATCAGACGCTTGATCTCGTCCTTGTGCATCAGCAGCTTGCGGGTGCGCTGCTTGTCGGGTGTGATGTGCGTTGAGGCCGTGCCCAGTGGCTGGATTTGCAGGCCAATGATGAACAACTCGCCGTTGCGGATGACGACATAGCCGTCGGTGAGCTGCACTTTGCCTTCGCGCAGCGACTTCACCTCCCAACCTTCGAGCACGATGCCCGCTTCAAATCGCTCTTCAAAAAAATAATTGAAGGCGGCTTTCTTGTTGTCGGCAATGCGGGTTGCGGTATCGGGTTTTTTGGCCATGGGGTAGGTTGGGTCTCGCGGGTGAATGCATGCAAGGCTTGACTACAATCCGCGCACACCCCCGCATTCTATGAAAACTGTCAAAAAATCCGTCCTGATTTGGTATAGCCCGGCCGAGATGTACCGCCTGGTGACCGACGTTGACGCGTATCCGCAATTTTTACCCTGGTGCGATCGGGCCAGAGTCGTCGAGCGCGAAGAAAACGGCATGCTCGCCGAGATCGGCATGGCGTTTAGCGGTTTTCACCAAACCTTCACCACGCGCAACAGCCATGTGCCAGACCAGCAAGTCATCATCAAGCTGGTCAACGGCCCGTTTTCACGTCTCGAAGGCGAGTGGAACTTTATTTCCCTGGGGGCAGATCAACGCGCCTGCAAGGTTGAGCTGACCCTGATTTATGGCTTTGAGCACAAGCTGGGCAAGCTCATCAGTCCGGTCTTTGACAAGATCGCCAGCAACATGGTCGACGCGTTTGTGGCCCGCGCCAAGCAGGTTTACGGTGAGTAGATCGGCGATCCACGTCACAGTTGTCTACGCACCGCAAGCCCGGGTGGTGCATGAAATTGCGCTGAGTCTGCCCTCGCCATGTACGGTGTGTGAGGCCATCGCGCAAGGTGGTCTGGCGCAACGCTTCCCGGAGTTGAACGATCCAACGCTAACATTCGGCGTCTGGGGGCGCAAGGTTGCAGCGCATCAGGCTTTGCGCGATCGGGACCGTGTCGAGATTTACCGGGCCTTGCGGGTCGACCCCAAAGTGGCGCGGCGCGAGCGATTTGTCAAGCAGGGCGCGCGAACCGCTGGCTTGTTCGCCAAAAAACGCGCCGGTGCCCGCGCCGGTTACTGAACGCGACAGCTGCGTTTACTTGCAATCGGTGTCGATGATCGACTGAATCCGCTTGGTTTCAACCATGCGTGCGGCGTCGTCCATGACTTCACGCTCGCCCTTGGCATTGACGCGGGCCAGGCGCACCCCCGAATCCAGCCCGGCCTTGGCCGAGCGGGCGCGTTGGCAGTTGTCGGCTTTGGCGGCGGTAACGCGGTCTTCGTCTGCCTTGCGTTTGGCGGCTTCGGCAGCCTCGGCGTTTTTCTTCTTCTCGGCCAGCGCCTTGTCAATACCGCTGACCCTGGGTGCACTGGCTAGGGCCTGGGCCGGTGCCGTAGTCTGGTCAGCGGCAGCCGCGTCGGACCGCGGCACAACGGCCATTTTTCCTGGTCGCTGCACGATCGATTTCTCAGGGATGTTGGGCGGCGGCGCACGGTCACTGAACACCGGGCGGCCGTCCTTGTCCAGCCATTGCCATTGGGCAAAAGCAGCTGTTGTCAAGAGGCAAGTCAAAACAAGAGCCAAGCGTGCGAGGTTTTTCATAATGGTGAAGTTTATGCCAAGGCCGTAGCGTGGGCTTCGAACTTGCATTTTTTTACAGCACAGCGGCAGATACAATCTACCGATTTGGAGCTCTCATCATGCGCCTGATTGGTAAAGCGCTCACCTTTGACGACGTGTTACTGGTGCCAGCCTATTCCCAAGTCCTGCCCAAGGACACTTCCCTTGCCACCCGATTTACCCGCAACATCGCGCTGAATATGCCGCTGGTTTCTGCCGCCATGGACACCGTGACCGAGTCACGCCTGGCGATCGCCATTGCCCAGGAAGGCGGTATCGGCGTTATTCACAAGAACATGACAGCGCAGCAACAGGCGGCCAAAGTGTCCAAGGTCAAACGCTACGAATCGGGGGTACTGCGTGACCCTGTGGTCATTACACCGCAGCATACGGTACGTCAGGTCATGGCGCTGTCCGAACAGCTGGGTGTCTCGGGCTTTCCGGTGATGGATGCGGGTAAAGTGGCGGGCATCGTCACCGGACGCGACCTGCGCTTTGAAACCCGGTATGAGCTGCCGGTTAGTCAGATTATGACGCCGCGCGACAAACTTATTACTGTGCCAGACGGCACCACGCTGGCACAGGCCAAGGTGTTGCTCAACCAGTACAAGATCGAGCGCCTGCTGGTGGTCAACGACGCGTTTGAGCTCAAGGGACTCATCACCGTCAAAGACATCACCAAACAAACCAGCTTTCCCAACGCGGCACGTGACGCCCAAGGCAAGTTGCGGGTGGCCGCAGCGGTCGGCGTGGGCGAGGGTACCGAAGAGCGGGTCGAGTTGTTGGCCAGAGCCGGGGTCGACGCCATTGTGGTTGACACCGCGCATGGTCACAGCAGGGGCGTGATCGACCGGGTACGCTGGGTCAAGCAAAATTTTCCACAGGTGGAAGTCATTGGCGGCAATATTGCCACCGGTGCAGCGGCCCTGGCATTGGTTGAAGCCGGTGCTGACGCGGTCAAGGTTGGCATCGGCCCAGGGTCGATCTGCACCACCCGCATTGTTGCCGGCGTCGGCGTGCCGCAGATCATGGCCATTGACAGTGTGGCCACGGCCCTTAAAGGCACAGGCGTGCCGCTCATTGCCGATGGCGGTGTGCGCTTTAGCGGCGACATCGCCAAGGCCATCGCCGCTGGTGCGGGCACCGTGATGATGGGCAGCATGTTTGCCGGTACCGAAGAAGCACCGGGTGAGGTGATTTTGTTCCAGGGTCGCAGCTACAAGAGCTACCGTGGCATGGGTTCGATTGGTGCCATGCAGCAAGGCAGCGCTGACCGCTATTTTCAGGAGTCCAGCACCGCCAACCCGAATGCCGACAAGCTGGTGCCCGAAGGCATTGAAGGGCGTGTGCCTTACAAAGGCTCCATGGTCGCAATCATTTTCCAGATGGCTGGTGGCTTGCGCGCCAGTATGGGTTACTGCGGTTGCGCCACCATTGCCGAAATGCAGGAAAAGGCCGAGTTTGTCGAGATCACCACCGCCGGCATCCGCGAGAGCCATGTGCACGACGTGCAGATCACCAAAGAAGCACCCAACTATCGCGCGGAATAATGCATCAAAAAATCCTCATCCTTGACTTTGGCTCCCAAGTCACCCAACTGATTGCGCGGCGTGTGCGCGAAGCCCATGTCTTTTGTGAAGTTCATCCTTGCGATGTAACAGACGACTGGGTTCGTGCCCACGCGCGCGACGGCAAGCTCAAGGGCATCATCCTGTCGGGTAGCCACGCCAGCGTCTACGAAGACACCACCGACAAGGCGCCCCAATCGGTGTTTGAGCTGGGCGTGCCGGTGCTGGGCATTTGCTACGGCATGCAAACCATGGCGCACCAGTTGGGCGGTGTGGTCACCAGCGGTCACCAGCGCGAATTTGGCCATGCCAACGTGCGTGCCCACGGGCACACCGCGTTGCTCAATGGCATTGCCGACTTCACCACGCCTGAGGGCCATGGCATGTTGCAGGTCTGGATGAGCCACGGCGACAAGGTCACCGAGCTGCCGCCCGGCTTCAAGCTCATGGCTTCTACCGACAGTTGCCCAATTGCTGGCATGGCCGACGAAGCGCGCCGCTTCTACGCGGTGCAGTTCCATCCTGAGGTGACACACACCAAGCGCGGTGCGGCGATTTTGGAGCGCTTTGTGCTCGACATCTGCGCCACCCGTGCCGACTGGATCATGGGTGACTACATCGCCGAGGCGGTGGAACAGATTCGGCAGCAAGTGGGCGATGAAGAAGTCATTCTGGGGCTGTCCGGCGGGGTGGATTCGTCGGTGGCTGCGGCCCTGATTCATCGCGCCATTGGCGACCAGTTGACCTGTGTGTTTGTCGACCACGGCCTGCTGCGCCTGAACGAAGGCGACATGGTGATGGACATGTTTGTCGGCAAGCTGCACGCCAAAGTGATTCGCGTGGATGCGGCCGACCAATTTTTGGGGCAGCTTGCTGGCGTGGCCGAACCGGAGGCCAAACGCAAGATCATTGGCCGCGAATTTGTAGAGGTTTTTAAGGCTCAAGCCCTTGCGTTGACTGCGCAGAATGCTATAAAAAATGGAGAAGTTGGTGGTCGCACCGTCAAAGGCGCGACGTGGCTGGCGCAAGGCACCATTTACCCCGACGTGATCGAGTCCGGTGGTGCCAACAACAAAAAGGCCGTGGTCATCAAGAGCCACCACAACGTGGGCGGCTTGCCCGAGCAACTGGGCCTGAAGCTGCTGGAGCCCTTGCGCGAACTGTTCAAGGACGAGGTGCGTGAACTCGGCGTGGCGCTGGGCTTGCCCTACCACATGGTCTACCGCCATCCGTTTCCCGGTCCGGGGCTGGGCGTGCGGATTCTGGGCGAGGTGAAAAAAGAATACGCTGACTTGCTGCGCCGAGCCGATGCCATCTTTATGGAAGAACTGAACAATTTTGTGGATGAGGCCAGCGGAAAAACCTGGTACGAACTCACCAGCCAGGCCTTCACCGTGTTCCTGCCGGTGAAAAGCGTGGGTGTGATGGGCGACGGCCGCACCTACGACTACGTGGTGGCGCTGCGTGCGGTGCAAACCAGTGACTTCATGACCGCAGACTGGGCAGAATTGCCCTACGCGCTGCTGAAAAAAGTCTCAAGCCGCATCATCAATGAAGTGCGCGGCATCAACCGCGTCACCTATGACGTGTCAAGCAAGCCTCCCGCCACCATCGAGTGGGAGTAGTCAGCCACTTGTGGTTTCCAGTGGTTGTTTGAGCGCGTAGGTTTTTGTTAAACCTTTGTCCTTCAGATCGACCAGCCCCCGGTCTTCCAGTACATAGTGCTTGTGGTGATCGACGGCGGCAGGCGAGCCAGCTTTGGGCGTACGGCTTCGTTGCAAATCGCTTGTGCAGCAGAGCTGCACGGCACGCTTTGCGCCTTGCATTGCATCCCAAATCCGACGACCAAATGCACAGCTTATTCATGAACAAGCCCTATGTTGCTGAGCAGTGCTTTGATGCCGCGTCGGTATACGGCCGCCTCACGCCATAATTGGGCGTGCGTTCGCACTTCACCACTGAACAGACCTGATTGATGACACCCGCCGATCACCCCAGCGCGCACGAGCGCGACACGCGCTGGATGCGTGCCGCGCTAGCGCAGGCACGTGCCGCAGCCGCCAGTGACGAGGTGCCGGTAGGCGCCGTGGTGATCTGTGGTGGTCAGATCATCGGGCATGGTGCCAACGCATCGATTGCCCAGCACGATCCGACTGCGCACGCCGAGATCATTGCGCTGCGTGCGGCGGCACAGCACCTGGGCAACTACCGACTTCACGGCTGTGAGCTGTACGTTACGCTGGAGCCTTGCCTGATGTGCGCTGGCGCCATGCTCCATGCGCGACTGAAGCGGGTGGTGTTTGGTGCGCCCGACCACAAGACCGGTTCGGCAGGATCGGTGCTGAACGTCTTTGCGCTCGATGCCGTCAACCACCAGACACAGGTGGCAGGTGGCGTTCTCGAAGGCGAATGCGCCCTTTTGTTGCAAGATTTTTTTCGTACACAACGTCAACGACAGGCGGCAGACAAAGCGCAAGCGGGCAGGGCACTGCGCGAGGACGCCCTGCGTACGTCAGACAGCCGCTTTGCCACATTGCCTGACCTGCCTGGCCCTGCGCTGTATGTACACGACTTGCCGGCGTTAAACGGCCTGCGTCTGCACTATCTTGACAGTGGCCCGTGCGATGGGCACGACGCTACAGTCTGCCTGCACGGCAGCGCCGACTGGAGCTACGCCTGGCGCGGGGCCTTTATGCAGGCCAATGCGCATGGCCAGCGTGTGATCTGCCTGGACCTGATCGGCTTTGGCCGCAGCGACAAGCCCAAAAAGATGACGCTGCATTCTTTGTCGTGGCACGCCCTCTACCTCGCACAACTGTTGGATCGTTTGGATTTGAGGCGTGTGCGTTTGGTTGCGCCAAAAGAGATGCAGGCTTTGGTGCAGCACCTCCTTGATTTGGCTGGCGCGAGTATCACCGAAGTCCTCTACCAACAACCCGAGGTTTTATCTTCAGAAACGCTCGATGCGCCTTTTCCTGACGACGGGCACCGGGCGGCGTTGCGTGCTTTTTCTGCTACCGTCGGGTCATCATGAAAAAGCACATCTACATTTATTCACCCTCTGGCGCCGTGCGCGACAAGGCGGCATTTCGCCGCGGTGTCAAACGCCTGCAAGCGCAAGGGCACGAGGTTGAAATAGACGTCGCGGTACTGGTCAGTCACCAACGTTTTGCCGGCGACGATGCCACCCGCCTTGCGGCGATAGAGCGCGCTTGCGACAGCGGCGCCGACGTGGCGTTGATTTCCCGTGGCGGCTATGGCCTGACGCGCATCCTGCCAGGCATCAACTACAAAAAAATTGCGAAGTCGATCGAGCGGGGCATGCTGTTTGTCGGTATCAGCGATTTCACCGCTTTCCAGAACGCGGTGTTGGCCAAAACTGGTGCGCTCACCTGGGCCGGGCCCGCCCTGTGTGAAGGCTTTGGCGCCCCGGACGGCCCTGATGAAATCATGCAAGCGTGTTTTGACGATTTGCTGTGCGGCCAGGGGGAGGGTACTGGCTGGCAACAGTTGCGCGGTACCGACCAGCCGGCACTTCATGTACAAAACGCCACACTATGGGGAGGCAATCTGGCAGTCCTGACCTCGCTGCTGGGCACGCCTTATTTTCCAGACATTCGTAATGGTGTGCTTTTTCTGGAAGACGTCTGTGAACATCCGTATCGTATCGAGCGCATGTTGACGCAACTGCTCCACGCGGGCGTGCTCAAGCGTCAGAAAGCGATTGTGATGGGCCAATTCACCGAATATTCTCTGACCCCGCACGACCGTGGCTTTCGCCTGAGCTGTGTGATGGCATGGCTTAAACAGCAAGTCAATGTCCCGGTCCTGACGAATTTGCCTTATGGCCATGTGCAAACCAAGGTACTTCTACCTGTCGGTTCACGTGTCGAGCTTGCCGCGCAAGACCGCGATGTGCTGATGGCTTGGGGACATCTGTGATTTAAGCCCGTTATTGACCTAAACTCGGCGCTATAACCTCAGGAAAAAAGTTCGGGAATGAGTGTTCAAACCACGGTTGTATTTGCCGATCTGTTCGGTAGCACAGGTGTCTTCGAGGCCTTGGGCAACGCCAAGGCGACCGAAATTGTCACGCGCGCAACTTCGTGGGTGGCACAGCGCTGTACCGAACACGGCGGCCGGGTCGTCAAACTGCTGGGTGATGGTGTGCTGGTTGTCTTCGACGACAGTCGGCGTGCAATTTTGGGTGTCATCGAGCTGCAGCGTGCCTATCAACAGGTGCTGAGTCAAACCCCCACCAACGCCTACATGCCCTTGCGCATCGGAGTGGCACGCGGCGGCGTCGAGTTTGTCGATGACGACTGTTACGGCGATGCGGTGAATATTGCATCGCGCCTGAGCGAGCTCACCGGAGCGCATCAAATCTGGGTTAACCGTGATGCCATCGAAGACGGCTTTAAATTTCCTGACGAGCGATTCCGCTCACTCGGTCCGATCCACATCCGCGGTCGTGCCGAGCCATGCACGGTGTTTCAAGTCGAGTGGCAGGAAGACCCGGGGTCTGATGCCATGACGGTGCAGGCCACCCTGGAAACCATGGCCGCCGCGCTGGGACAGGACGCACTCGGAGTCCAGATAGAACTGCACTGGCTGGATGTTCAAAAAACGTTTCGCGCGTTTGATTTGCCGATCCATATCGGACGGTCACGCCAGGTTGAGTTTGTGATCGACGACGTACGTGTCTCGCGCAAGCATGCACGCATCGACTGGCGCAACGGCAGCGTGGTGTTGGTCGACGTCAGTTCGTACGGAAGTTGGATCCGATTCGCCGGCAGTGGGCCGGATTTGCTGCTGCGCCGCGAAGAGTGCGTTCTTCACGGTCAGGGCGAGATCGCGCTAGGCGCGCCCCTGGGCGACCTCAGTGCGCCAATCATTTCTTTTTCAGTGAAGTAGCCTGTGAGGCGTCAAGCGTCAGGATGATACGCACGATCATATTACTTAACATAATGCACATCGTATTTATTACACAAATCACTTCACCAAGTACCTTTGGGCTGCCGACCACGGATAAATGCAGCTATCAGCGCGGCTGCATCGGCCCGGTTGCCCCGGTTGGCAAAGTCGAACGCTGTCAGCCCTAGCTCGTTTTTCAGCGTTGGATCGGCACCTGACTCGAGCAACAGTTTGACCGCCGTCGAGGTGCCGTAATGCGCTGCCATCATCAATGGCGTGGTGCCATTGGGCGACGCAGCGTCAATGTAGGCGTTTTCCTCCAGCAGCAAGCGGACCACATCAACATGGCCATTGGTTGCGGCGTAATGCAGCGGTGTCCAGCCGGTTTTGTTAACGTCGGCGTCCTTGCCGATCAGCAAGCGGCACAGTTCAAGGTCGCCAGCCAACGCCGCCAACATCAGCGGACTTTCGCCGGCGGCGTTTCGGCTCTCAACCCGGGTCTTGGGCCAGCGAATCAACAGCTCTGCGGTGTTAACTGACTTGGCTTTCACCGCCAGCAACAAGCCATGGGTGCCACTCGGGTCAAGCGTATTGGGGTCAAAACCGCGCTCAAGAAGGGCTTTAACCTGCTGCACGTCGTCCTGTGCGACAGCCGCAAAGAAGTCATCATAAGAACCTGCATGGGAAGCAATATTTACAGAAAAAACAATAAGATAAAAACAATATTTAAAGTAAGTTCTAAGCATAAAATTTGACGATCATGAGGCCAGAACACCACCAAACAGGCGCTCAAAGTTACGGCTGGTAATCTCTGCAATGTCAGCCACGCTGCGCGAATGCAGGCGCGCCAGTTGCTCAGCCACATAGGGCACGTAGGACGGATTGTTGGTCTTGCCGCGGTACGGTACCGGCGCCAGATAGGGGCTGTCGGTCTCGATCAACACCCGGTCCAGCGGCACCTTGGCGGCCACGTCGCGGATCGCCTGCGCATTCTTGAACGTCAAAATGCCCGAAAAAGAAATGTAAAACCCGATGTCCAGCGCCGCGCGCGCCACCGGCCAATCTTCGGTAAAACAGTGAAAAACTCCACCCGCGCAGCCAGCCGAGGCGTCTTCACCTTCGTCGCGCAGAACTTGCAGCGTGTCTGCAGATGCATTGCGGGTGTGGATGACCAGCGGTTTGCAAAGCTGACGCGCTGCCCGGATATGCACCCGAAAGCGCTCGCGCTGCCACTGCAGATCTGCCACACTGCGACCGTTGAGACGGTAGTAGTCGAGCCCGGTTTCGCCCACACCAACGACGCGCGACAACTGTCCCAAGGTGACCAGTTCCTCCAGCGAAGGTTCGTGCACGCCCTCGTTGTCCGGGTGAACCCCTACCGTGGCCCACAAGTGGGCGTGATCCAGCGCCAATTGGTGAACTTGGGGAAACTCTTCCAGCGTGGTGCTGATGCACAAGGCGCGATCGACTTGGGCGCTTTGCATTGCCGCCAAAATGGCTGGCAGCTGCGCCACCAATTCCGGAAAGTTGAGATGGCAATGCGAATCGACAAACATGCTGGCGCTGCGTCACTCAATCAAAGGAACGCATCAAATGGTCTGCGTCGAGCGGTCCGAGGTGACCGTTTTGCCCAAAACTTCTTCAATTTTGAGCTTGAGCGTGCGCGCGCCTTCGTCATCCGGAAAATGGATGCCCACGCCTTGCGTGCGCCCACCGGCCGCCTTGCTCGGCGTGACCCAAGCCACTTTGCCGGCAATCGGGTAGCGCTGGGTGTCGTCGGGCAGCGAGATCAGCACGTACACCGAATCGCCCAACTGGTAATCGCGGTTGGTCGGAATGAAGATGCCACCGTACGAGAATAGCGGGATGTAAGCGGCGTACAGGGCAGACTTTTCCTTGATCGCCAACTGGATCACGCTCGGGCGCGGGGTGGAATGACTGGGCGAGCTCATGGCTTGGAGTTTAAGGCGATTTGCGCCTGGCTGACCAAAGCCTCGTGCAGCAACCCGGCATTGAACGGGTGCTCGACTGTTTGCATCGACGCGCTCAGCGCTTTGGCCCAGGCAGTCAAACTGGCCCAAGAGCCCCCAGCGGCCAGGTCAGCAGACTCAAAGAACCGGGGGGTTGAACCCGCTTTGACGGCCAACTGGTCGTGGCAGATCTTGTGCAACGCGTCGACCACCAGCGCCGGCGTCCAGTCTTTGAAAACGCTGACATCGCCTCGGCTTACCGCCAGCGGCAGGTGGCGCCAGCTGTCACACACCGGCAGCATGCGCAGCGCGTCGCTGGGGCGGCCACCGGCTGCGCGCAATAGCACCGCGGCCTGCGCCACCGTGACGCCCTGCTCTTGCAGCCAACGCAGCGCCTCATCGCGTTGTGGCCAGATCATGGTGTGACCCAGGCAGCGGCTGCGAATGGTCGGCAGCAACTGATGCGCCGCGTCGGTGGCCAGCACAAATTTGACGTCGCCCGGGGGTTCCTCCAGCGTTTTGAGCAGCGCATTGGCGGTGTAGACGTTCATGCGCTCGGCTGGAAACACCAGCACCGCCTTGCCCCGGCCACGGGCGCTGGTGCGCTGGGAAAATTCAACTGCGTCGCGCATGGCATCGACACGGATCTCCCTGCTGATCTTGCGCTTCTTGCTATCAATCTCGGACTGCGCTTTTTCGCTCAGCGGCCAGCCTTGCTCTTGCAGCACGGTCTCGGGCATTAACACGCACAGGTCAGCGTGGGCATGGACGTCGATGGCGTGACAGCTGGTGCAGTACCCGCACGCGCCCTGCGGCGTCGGCTGGTCACACAGCCAGGCGCGCACCAGCGCCAGCGCCAGCGCGTATTGACCCAGCCCGGACGGCCCGGCCAGCAGCCAGGCGTGGCCGCGCTGCGCCAACAGGGTTTGCAATTGCGTGGTGATCCAGGGCGCCAGACCGGCTGCCGCGTTGGTCGTTGCACTCATGTCAACCAACCCTTTTGTCTGACGGCCTGCAGCACCTCCGCCCACACCGCTTCACGCGCTTGCGCTGCGGCAAGACGGGCAAAACGCGACGGGTCGGCTTGCACGCGCCGCAGGTAGCCGTCGCTCACGCACTTGAAAAAGTCGACCGGTTGCGCCTCAAACTTATCGGGTACACGTGCACTGGCCAGCCGTTGGGCGGCAATTTCGGGGGCCAATTCAAACCAAAGCGTCAAATCGGGTTGCCGCACAAAATTGCCATCCAACCCTTTTGTTGTCTGTACCATCCGCTCCAAATAAGTGAGTATGCCGAGGTCAAACCCGCGCCCGCCACCTTGGTAAGCGAAGGTGGCGTCGGTAAAGCGGTCGCACAGTACCACCTCGCCACGCGCCAGCGCGGGCTCGATCACCTGCTGCAAATGGTCGCGCCGGGCGGCGAACACCAGCAGCGCCTCAGTCATGGCGTCCATGGTGTCATTCAGCACCAGGGCGCGCAGCTTCTCGGCCAACGGCGTGCCACCGGGCTCGCGCGTCATCGTGACTACCCTGCCCTGCGTGGCAAAAACCTGCGCCAGGGCGTCGATGTGTGTGGATTTGCCCGCACCGTCGATGCCTTCAAAACTGATGAAAAGTCCGGCCATGCAGATATTGCCCTTTATTGCCCGCGCTGATACTGGTTGACTGCCCGATTGTGCGCGTCCAGGTTGTCGCTGAACTGGCTGCTGCCGTCACCGCGCGCCACAAAGTACAACGCCCGGCTTTGGGCTGGTTGCGCTGCCGCCAGCAGCGACGCCTTGCCTGGCATGGCAATCGGCGTGGGCGGCAGACCGGCGCGGGTGTAGGTGTTCCACGGCGTATCGGTTTGCAAGTCACGCCGACGCAGGTTGCCGTCAAACTTGTCGCCCAGGCCGTAAATCACCGTCGGGTCGGTTTGCAGCAGCATGCCAATGCGCAGCCGGTTGGTGAAAACGGCGGCAATCATCGGCCGGTCATTGTTGCGGCCGGTCTCTTTTTCGACGATGCTCGCCAGCGTCAGCAAGTCGGCCTTGGTCTTTAGCGGCGAGTCGGCGGACCGCCGCTGCCAGGCTTCGTCCAGATGGTGGTCCATGGCACGCAGGGCGCGCGCAAGCAAGGCCAGGTCACTGCTGCCCTTGGTGTAGGTGTAGGTGTCTGGGTAAAAGCGCCCTTCCGCAGCGAGCCCCGGGCGGCCCAATTTTTGCATGATGAAATCAGGCTCTAGCCCTTGTGTATCCTGCGCAAGCAGCTCTTCTTTTGAGAGTATTTTTCGGAACTGTTTGAAGCTCAAGCCCTCGACCAGAGTCACCGCACGCAGCGCCTCGTCGCCGCGTACCAGCTTGGCCAGCAGGCTGCGTGGGGTCACCGGCGCTTCAAACTCATAACTGCCAGCCTTGATCCGGCGCGACTGGCCAGACAGCCGAAACCACCAGTAAAGCAGTGGTGCAGCGGTCTGCACACCGGCGTCCACTGCGCCCTGCGCCACGCCGCGCGCAGTGGTTCCCGGCTCGATCGACAAGTCGACTACGCGCGCGGCCAGTGGAAGCGGTTGGTTGATCCACCACCCACCCACACCCGCCGCGGCCAAACAGCCCAGCAAAATCAACGTCAACAATCGCCGCACAACCTTGTTGCCTTCACAAAAATAAGCGTCGCATCATAATCTGCCTCATGAACCATCGACTCAATGGCGTAGCCCCGCTAACACATTCAGGGCTGATTCGGGCGCAGGGCGACGACGCGGCCAAATTTCTGCACAACCAACTCACCAACGATTTTGTTTTGCTCGGCCAAAATGAAGCGCGGCTGGCCGGTTTTTGCACCTCCAAGGGGCGCATGCAGGCCAGCTTCATCGGTTTCAAGCGCAGCCCGACCGACCTGCTGCTGCTGTGCAGCAAGGACATTCTGGCAGCCACACTCAAGCGTTTGTCGATGTTTGTGCTGCGCGCCAAGGTGCGTTTGAGCGACGCCAGCGACGATTTCGCGCTTTATGGTCTGTGCGGCGACGCGGTGGAAAATGCTATTAAAAACAAATCTTTAAGCGTAGAAAATATATGGGCCAAAGCCGATTTTGACGACATCTCGTTGGTCCGTCTTCACCCGGCCGATGGCGTGCCCCGCGCATTGTGGGTAGCACTGGCGGGCAGCCCGGCACCGGCGGGTGTGGCCATCCCCGCAGAGCTGTGGGCGTGGAGCGAGGTGCGCAGCGGCATCGCCACCGTTACCGCGCCAATCGTCGAGGCGTTTGTGCCGCAAATGCTCAATTACGAGTCGGTCGGCGGCGTCAATTTCAAAAAAGGCTGCTATCCCGGGCAAGAGGTGGTGGCGCGCAGCCAGTTTCGCGGCACGCTCAAACGCCGGGCTTACCTGGCGCACGCTGACGTTGCGATGCACGTCGGCAGCGACTTGTTTATTGTCAGCGACGACCAGCCCTGCGGCACCGTGGCGCAAGCCGCCGCCGCGCCCACGGGCGGTTATGACGCAATTGTCTCGATGCAGATCAGCGCGTTTGAAACGGGCGACGTGCGGCTGGGCGCGGTGAATGGGCACCTGCTCACCTTGAGCGCCGCGCCTTACCCGTTGCTGGCGGATATTTGACTTTGCGCTTGAGGCGTTTCAGACTGTGGACACAGGCGATTTAGCCGGGCTCCACAACACGCCCTGCCTCAATGGTGATGACACGCTGGCAGCGCGCCGCCAAGGCCTTGTCGTGCGTCACCAGCACCAGCGTGGTCCCGCGTTCACGGTTTAAATCAAGCATCAGTTCCATCACCGTTTCGCCGGTGGCAAAGTCCAGGCTGCCGGTGGGCTCGTCGGCCAGCAGCACCGCTGGCTGCACCACAAAGGCACGTGCCAGCGCCACGCGTTGCTGCTCACCGCCCGAGAGAACCTTGGGGTAATGCCCCAGACGCTGCGACAGGCCCACGCGGGCCAGCATCTCGGAGGCCGCCTTACGGGCGTCACGCCGGTTGGCCAATTCGAGGGGGAGCATCACGTTTTCCAACGCCGTCAAATTGCCCAGCAACTGAAAACTCTGAAAGACAAAACCGATCTTTTGTGCCCGCAACGCCGCACGGGCATCCTCGCTCAGGGCAAACAAGTCCTGCCCGGCCAGCGTGACCGTGCCCTGACTGGGCACGTCTAGCCCCGCGATGATCGACAGCAACGTACTTTTGCCCGAGCCCGAAGCACCGACAATCGCAACCGTTTCCTTTTCATTCAAACGGAAATCAATATCACGCAAAATAGCCAGCGTGCCGGTCGAGTCGGTCACCGATTTGAAAACGTGCTCGACCGAAATAATGCAATCAGACATGGATGTTTTTTTGAACCTGAACAATATGAACCGGCGACACTGTAGCTTGTCACTCGCCGCTTTGGTCTTGGCCGCCCTGAATACCCGTGCCGCATTGGCGCAAAGTACCACGGCCCATGCAGCCCAGCCAGTCAGAATTCTGGTGGTGGGTGATTCGCTGAGCGCCGAATACGGTCTCAAGCGCGGCAGCGGTTGGGTCGCGTTGCTGGAGCAAAAGCTGCGCACTGAAAAAATCACCGCCTCGGTGGTCAACGCCAGCATCAGCGGCGATACCACCTCGGGCGGTCGTGCGCGTCTGTCGGCGCTGCTGGTGCAACACCGTCCAACCTTGGTGGTGATCGAACTCGGTGGCAACGATGCGCTGCGCGGCTTGCCGCTGACGATGACGCAAGACAACCTCAGCGCCATGGCTCAAGCGGTGCAAAAAGCTGGCGCGCGCGTGCTGCTGCTGGGCATGCAGGTGCCGCCCAACTACGGACGCGACTACGCTGACCGTTTTGCCCAGCTCTTTGTCGAGGTGGCCCGCGCCAATCAGGCCGCAGTGCTGCCTTTTTTCCTGAAAGGCATTGCCGACGCACCTGACAGCCTGAAGTGGTTTCAGGCCGACCGCATCCACCCGCTGGAAGCCGCACACCCGCTGATCCTGGCCAACGTCTGGCCTGTTTTGAAGAAAGAATTGCGATGAGTTTGACGCCGATGCCAGCCACCGAGGTCATTGCCCGGCTGGTCGAATTTGACACGGTCCTTGACGCCCGCAGCGAAGCCGAGTTTGCCGAAGACCACCTGCCCGCAGCGGTCAACTGGCCCACGCTCAACAACGCCGAGCGCATCGACATCGGCACGCTGTACAAACAGGTCAACCCCTTTGAGGCGCGCAAGCGCGGTGCGGCCATTGCCGCGCGCAACATCGCCGCGCACATCGAGCGCGAGGTCATCGACAAGCCCAAGGACTGGAAGCCGCTGTGCTACTGCTGGCGCGGCGGCCAGCGCAGCGGCGCTCTGTCGCTGATCCTGAGCCAGATCGGTTTTCGGGTGACGCTCATCGAAGGCGGCTACAAGGCGTTTCGTGCGGCCATCGTGCAAGACATTGCACGCCTGGTGGCCAAGCTGTCATTGCAGGTGGTCTGCGGCCCTACCGGTTCTGGCAAGACGCGCTTGTTGCAGGCGCTGGCTGCGCAAGGCGCGCAGGTGCTGGACCTGGAGGCGCTGGCCAATCACCGCAGTTCGGTGCTGGGCGCCATTCCAGGGCTGGCGCAACCCAGCCAGAAACGCTTTGACACGCTGATCTGGGACACACTGCGCCGCTTTTCACCCGAGCGACCGGTCTATGTCGAGAGCGAGAGCAAGAAAGTCGGCAATGTGTCGCTGCCCACCGAGTTGATCGACGCGATGCGCGCCAGCCCTTGCCTGAATCTGGTTTTGCCCGACAGTGAGCGCGTGGCCTTGCTGCTGGAAGACTATGACTACCTGGTACGCGATGTCGATTATTTTTGTGACCGCCTGGCGGTGCTGACCGCGCTCAAAGGTCATGTTGTCGTTGGAAAGTGGCAGGGTCAGGCGCGCTTGGGCGAATTCGCCTCAGTGGTGCAAGACCTGCTGATCAGCCACTACGATCCTGCCTATTTGCAGTCGATGCAACGCAATTTTGTCCAGTTTGAAAGAGCAAAAAACATAGCACCTAACGACCATTCCATAAGAGCCATGGCTGATTTGGCTGCAAAAATTATCGAACAACCGTAGGTTTTTGTGCGGCGGCTGGAATAATCCGAGCCTGGCCCCTTTTATCGTTTTTATCCCTCTGACGCTTCATTTGACTGGGGTGGAACGCCCTCGCCGGCCTTGCGCTGGGCTTTTTCTTTCAGCTTCTCTTCTTTTTTCTTCTTCTTTGCCAGTTCTTTCTGACGCTTTTCGTAGCCGTAGTTTGGTGTTGCCAATGGAGTCTTTCAGTAATTGATGGCGAGATTTTACCCGGGCACTCAGGCGAGCAAGTTCAGCGCCTGTGCCAAGTCGGCTTGCAAGTCGTCGACCGACTCAAGACCGAGCGAAAACCGCACCAAAATACCGTGCTGCAAATGCATGGGCCAGCCCTGGCGCATGTTTTGCAGTTCGTAGGGCATCACCAGACTGATCGGGCCACCCCAGCTGTAACCGATTTTGAAAAGGCGCAACCCGTCGCAAAACGCATCGACCTGCATTTGGTTAAAAGCCGGCTGAAAAATCGCTGAGAACAGCCCCGCAGCGGTGCCCAACTGGCCTTCATCACTCGCACACAGCGCCCGCCAGTGGGCGTGGCCAGGTGAATCGGGCAGCGCCGGATGCAACACTTGGGCAAACTCCGGACGCGCCTGACACCACCGCGCCAAAGTCCGCGTCGACGCGTCATGGGCACGATAGCGCAACG
>Ga0210058_1000321_pt1 | contig 46425 bp, 46 predicted proteins | sample CryGeymeta201511_FD_183979 | JGI IMG/M metagenome (GOLD analysis project Ga0210058, IMG submission 183979) | Groundwater microbial communities from Crystal Geyser aquifers in Utah, USA - Crystal Geyser metaG 2015-11 (SPAdes) (version 2) | ecosystem: Environmental > Aquatic > Deep subsurface >...
GCCGCGATCAGGTAGGCGAGGAAAAACTCCAGATAGGACAGTGGCGGCAGCAGGACAAAAACGATGTTGCCGGTGATCTTGGACTGGATCAGCGATGAAGAACTGTTGGCGAAAGCGTTCTGCAGGATTGACATCATGATCAGGCCGGGCATCAGAAACGCGGTGTAGCGCACGCCGGGATAGACCTGCACGTGCTCGGACAACACATGCGAAAAAACCAGCAGATACAGCAAGGCGGTGAGCACCGGCGCCCCCACGGTCTGCACCAGCACCTTCCAGAAGCGCAGGATTTCCTTGTACAACAGGGTGCGAAAGCCGCCGCTCATTTCGTGTCACCTCGGCCGTCATTCCCGCGAACGCGGGAATCCAGTTCGTTCATCAAACTGCAATCAGACCTACGACCTGGATTCTCGCCTGCGCGGGAATGACGGCGGTGGTTCACGACGCTCCCCCATGCATGATCTTCAGAAACACCTCTTCCAGATCGGCCTGCGCCAGGCTCATGCCACGGATAGCGATGCCTGCCGCGCGCAGGTTGGCGAGGATGGCTTCAAGATCGCCATAGTCAGGCAGGTCAAGCACGAAGTGTTGCCCTTCCCGGCCCTTCAGGCGAGATTGCAGGAAAGCCGGCAGTTCGGGGGGATCGAGTTCCAGCAGCAAATGCCGCTCGGCCCCCGCGCGCAACAGGTTCTCGGTGCGATCCAGCGCGACAATGCGGCCTTCCTTGAGCATGGCCACCCGCTGGCACAGGGCCTCGGCTTCTTCCAGGTAGTGCGTGGTGAGGACGATGGTATGGCCCTCGCGATTGAAACGGCGGATGAAAGCCCACAGCGATTGCCGCAGCTCCACATCGACACCGGCGGTAGGCTCATCGAGAACGATCACCGGCGGCTTGTGCACCAGCGCCTGCGCCACCAGCACCCGCCGTTTCATGCCACCGGAGAGGCGGCGGGTATAGGTATCCGCCTTGTCGGCGAGCCCCAGGTTATCCAGCAACTCGTCGATCCAGGCATCGTTGCGGCGTAGCCCGAAATAGCCGGACTGAAGGCGCAATGTTTCGCGCACGGTGAAAAAGGGGTCGTACACCAGTTCCTGCGGCACCACGCCAAGCGCGCGACGCGCCTCACGGTACTGGCGGGTCACGTCGAAACCCATGATTTCCACCACCCCTTTGGTTGCGCGGGTAAGCCCGGCGAGGATGCTGATGAGGGTGGTCTTGCCGGCGCCGTTGGGGCCCAGCAGGGCGAAGAACTCGCCTTGCTCGATGTCGAGGTCGATGCCGCGCAGGGCATGCACATGCGGAAAGTGCTTTTCCACGCCGCGCAGGCGGACAGCGGTTGTCATGAAAACAGGGGAGTTAAATCTGCTCCGCGACGCCGTACAACTTGGCGAGGCTGGCAAGGCTTTCCGGAATATTGCGGAATTCGATGGCGCTTCCCGACGCTTCGGCACGGCGGCGCAAGGACAACAGCAGACTGAGGGCGGAAGAGTCGAGATGGCCAAGCCTGGCCAGATCGAAAGTCGCCGTCCCCTGTTTCAGAGCCGCTTCTCCCTGGGCCAGCCACTGGCTGGCGTTGGCCAGGGTCAGATCGCCATCGAACAGCGCGACGCCGGCTTCCACATGGATCATGCCAACCTCATGGCTTCTTGTTACGACGTTCGAGGGCGGCGATCAGACCGTCGATGCCCCCCTTGCGCACTTCGGAATTGAACGAGTTACGGTAGACCGTCACCAGGCTGACGTTATCGACGATCACATCGAACACTTTCCAGCCATTGTCGCTGGCCTTTTCCAGGCGGTAATCAATGGGAATGGGCGGCGCGCCGGGCTTGCTCACTTCGGTACTGACGGTGACGTCGCTATCCCCGGGAGAGGCGCGGAACGGCTTGAACTCGATCTTGTAGTCCGCCACGCTGGTCAAGGACGACGCGTAGGTGCGGACCAACATGGCGCGAAACTGGTTGGTCAGGCTTTCCTGCTGTTCCGGCGTTGCCTTGGGCCAATGCTTGGCGACGGCCAACTGGGCCATGTGCCTGAAATCAAACAGGGGCAGGATTTTCTGCTCCACCAAAATATTGACCTTGGCGGCGTTGCCGTTAGCGATCTCTTTGTCATGGCGAACGATGCGCAAGACGTCATTGGTGACATTCCGGGCCAGGACGTCTGGGCTCAGCTCGGCCGCTTGCGCCGAAGCCGAGAGCGCGCCCGCGGCCAGCATGAAAATGAAGTGTTTCAACAAGCGATACATGATCTTTCCTGATAGATGCAATTGGGTTTCACTGTGCGGGGGCAAGCCCGGCATGGTCAAGCGTATGTTGTTACTGGAAGGTTTGCGGCCGCCTGCTCGGATGAAATAGCCACAAACTCGGCGGATTTGCGCCTCACCGCGGCGCCGCGGGTTTCGCCTCACCTTCAGATTTGTTGTAGAGGAACTGGCCGATCAGATTCTCCAGCACCACGGCGCCCTGGGTAATTTTCAGGGTATTGCCATCGCTCAGCATCTTCTCTTCTCCACCCGCTTCCAGGGCGATGTACTGCTCGCCCAGCAGGCCGGAAGTCATGATGGAAGCGCTGGTGTCTTTGGGGAATTTGTAGCGAGTATCCAGTTTCAGCGAAACCGTGGCTTCATAGGTCTTGGAATCGAAACCGATGTTGGAGACGCGGCCGACCACCACGCCGGCACTCTTGATCGGCGCCCGTACCTTGAGTCCACCGATGTTCTCGAACGAGGCTTTCACCGTATAAGTCGAGGCGCTATCGAAACTGCCCATGTTGCCCACCTTGAGGGCAAGAAACAGGATGGCGGCGATGCCGGCCACCACGAAGATGCCGACCCAGAGGTCGAGGGTTGCGCGCTGCATGGATCAGACTCCACGGAACATGAATGCGGTCAGGATGAAATCCAGGCCCAGGATGGCCAGGGAAGAAGTCACCACGGTACGGGTGGTGGCGCGGGAGACGCCCTCCGCCGTCGGCGGCGCGTCATAGCCCTCGAACAGGGCAATGGCGGTCACCGCGACGCCAAACACCAGGCTCTTGATGACGCCATTGAGAATATCTTCGCGGAAATCGACGGCGGCCTGCATCTGCGACCAGAACGAACCTTCGTCGACACCGATCAGCACCACACCAACCAGATAGCCACCCAGGATGCCCATCGCCGAGAACAGGGCGGCCAGGATCGGCATGGAAATCACCGCGCCCCAGAAACGTGGCGCCACCACGCGAGCGATCGGGTCCACCGCCATCATCTCCATCGCCGCCAGTTGCTCGGTCGCCTTCATCAGGCCGATCTCGGCGGTAATTGACGAACCGGCGCGGCTGGCGAACAGCAATGCGGCAAGCACCGGCCCCAGTTCGCGCACCAGGGAGAGTGCGACCAGGGTACCCAGGGCTTCCTCGGAGCCGTAGGTCTGCAATGTTTCATAGCCTTGCAGGCCCAGCACCATGCCGACGAACAGGCCGGACACCAGGATGATGATCAGAGAAAGAACACCCGCGCTGAAGATCTCACGAATGATCAGATGAAAACGGCGGAAACTCTGCCCGGATTGCAGCAGCGTCCTCAGGAAGAAACGCGTCGCCACCCCCATACGCCAGATGCCGTCGATCACGCGGGCGCCGATGCCACGCAGGCTGTCGAGCAGACTATTCATGTGGCGAGTTCCAGTTCATCAGCATAAGGGGGCGCCGGGTAGTGGAAGGGAACCGGCCCATTTTCCTCGCCATGCACGAACTGGTGCACGAAGGGTTCGGTCGAGGCACGCAGTTCATCGGGTGTCCCTTGCGCCGCGATCACGCCCGCGGAAACGAAATAGACGTAATCCACCATGCGCAGGGACTCCTGGATGTCATGGGTCACGACGATGGAAGTCACTCCCAGGGTATCGGTGAGGCGGCGGATCAGGTTGCCGCTGACCCCCAGGGAAATCGGGTCGAGTCCGGCGAACGGCTCGTCATAAAGGATCAGGCGCGGCTCCAGGGCAATTGCGCGCGCCAGTGCCACCCGGCGCGCCATGCCGCCGGAAAGCTCCGATGGCATCAAGTCGGCCGCTCCGCGCAGACCTACCGCATTCAGCTTCATCAACACCAGATCGCGGATCATTTCTTCCGGCAGATCGGTATGTTCACGCAACGGGAACGCCACGTTGTCGAATACCGACAAGTCGGTGAACAGGGCACCGAACTGGAACAGCATGCCCATGCGCCGACGCAGTTGATACAACCCCTCCTGATCCAGAGTCGCCATGTCGACCCCATCCACCTCAAGCACGCCACGAGTAGCCTTGAGCGCGCCGCCAATCAGGCGCAGCAGAGTGGTCTTGCCCCCCCCGGAAATGCCCATGATGGCGATGACCTGGCCACGCCTGGCGGTGAGGTTGATGCCTTTGAGCACCAGCCTTTCGCGGTAGGCGAAGGATAGATCGCGAATCTCGATGAGATTGTCTGACACAAGGAAAACGCTTTTCTTTCTTATTGGCAACGAATCAGGAACAAACGCGCGGCATTCTATGGCCTGGAGCCCAGGGCTCAAAGCCCCATCAACTCCAGCAAGGTGCGTACCCGCTCGATCTGCCCCAGGTCGCCGTCGCGGCTGAGCAGGTAAAGTGGCGCCCCGCTTGCGGGCTGTGCGAGCCGCTCGGCGAGGGTTTTGAGTGAGGTATCCCGGTCGAACCAGAATAGCCGCGAATCCTCCCGACCAACCCCCAGCGCCCGCCCCGCCAACACCTCGGGCAACGCTTCCGAGTGGGCACCTTCCAGAAGAAACACAAACTGTTCATGGGTATCCGCGGCCCATGCCTCATAGGCTGCCGCGCCGGCCTGCCGCCAAGACGATGCGGCCAGAAAAACGCAATCAAATTGGGTGTTGTAAAAAGTCAGACGCCATTCTTGCGGCATGTCCGAGGGATAGAAGGCGTCGGCCCATTCCGGCCTATCCCAGCCGGCGGCCCCGAGGGCGGCGGATTGCTTCATCATGGAACCGATTATAGGGATCCGTCAGATGTGTCGAAAATACAACAATCGAGCGCCACTGATAAGGCAGAGTCATGAGCGCATGGAGTACATCAGCATATGTTGATACTCTCCTGCTACCCGATCGTTCCATGCCTATCCGGTTAGCACAGAAGGACACTGCCCATAGTGGCGACATGCGTAGCAAAGCCCCTAGCTGTAGCGTTTTGTCTGCGACAACCGGATAGGCACAGATCGTTCTACCCAAGCCGATTGTCCAAGTTGTCCCATTACCTCTAGGAGATTGCCATGAAACTGAAATCCCTCGCCGCCGCCCTGCTGGTCTGCGCCGCCCCCGCCGCCTTCGCTGACGCCCCCGCCAAGCCGATTCCCCAGACTCCGGAAGCCTGGCTGGCCCGTATGACCGACATGACCCAGAACATGTCCGCCTACAAAGATCCGAAGGTATTCGTGCCCTGGTTGAACGCGGTCACCGAACCCGGCTTCTACACCACCATGGGCAACAACATGATGGACCCGGGCAACTGGCTGAACTTCATGAATTCCATGACCCAGCCTGGCGCCTACAGCAACATGGCCCAGTTCGCCGACCCCAACGTCTACATGAAGTGGCTGGCCGCCAGTATGGACCCCAACTTCTACACCGCCGTGCTCACCCAACTGTCTGATCCGGGCAAGATGATGCGCTGGGCCATGTCGCCGCTGGACCCCAAGGTCATGTCCATGCTGATGAATTCCATCAACCCGAACCTGTACATGAAGTGGATGATGTCGCCTCTGGACCCCCGCTCCATGCAACTCATGACGGCTCCGATCAACCCCAACCTGTATATGGGCTGGGCGGGCGCTTCCATGAACCCGGCTTCTTACGGTGACATGTGGAAAGGCTTCATGACCCCCGGCGCCACGGGCGCTCTGCCGACACTGCCGACCCTGCCGGCTCTGCCGACCTTCCCCACCTACGCCGCTCCGGCCGCCGGCGCCGCCCCCGCCTTCAACTTCTTCGATCCGAACGCCTGGACCCAGATGCTGCAGGTTCCCGCCGCCGGCCAGCCCTACGCCTTCCCGTTCCCGGTCCCGGCCGCTCCCGCCGCCGCTCCGGCCGCTCCCGCCAAGTAACACGGGATCGCATCAGGAAAAACGGCTGCTTCGGCAGCCGTTTTTCTTTTGCTTCCAGCAACCCGAGCCAGTCCCTGATCAGTGACACGGAAGCGCCGACTTGGCGTCTGGATGGCATATATTGGGATGGCCTCTTTCCTGGAGTACCCATCATGAAAATGCCGATCAAGCTGTTGCTGCTGGCCACGTTGATCTATTCCGGAGCCTTGCTGGCCGATACCGATGGCGCCGCGGCGAGCACCCAGTCACCGGCGCCCGCTGCATTGTCCCTGCCACAAGCCTGCCCCGCGCCGGTCGGCCAACGCCTCGCCACCGCCCAGGTCAGCCAGGCCGATTGCTGCAAGGGGCACAAAGGTATTTGCGGCTGCCGCGCGGGCAAGATCGTCTGCTGTGACAACACGATCAGTCCGACCTGCACCTGCCATTCCGACTGGGATATTGCCAACTGAGGGCCAACTGAGGGCCAACTGAGGACTAGATGAGCGCCGGCCGTCGCGGCGAGCCTTGTCCGGGCCTTTCTCGCCGCGTTACTTGCTCAGCGCGATCCAGACGCCGTCCCAGTCCGGACTCAGTGGCGACTGGCGAAATGTCCGTATCCGGTCGAGAAACACAGCGCTCGGCCGATCTTCCGGAAAGAGTTTCAGACAGGCGTTGAAGGCGGTCTCGGCCGCGTCCCAATCCTGTTTGCGGTAGTGCGCCAGGCCGGTTTCGAACAGCGTAATCAGTTCGGCGGCCGTCGAATCAACGTGATAACCCAATAGTTCGTACACCCGGATCGGCTCGATCTTGCCGATGACGCGCAGCGTGTCGATTTCCCGGAAGGCCAGACTTTCCCCGGCCAGATGGCGGGTTTCCGCGCTGACCAGGATGCGCGTACCGTAAAACTTGTTGGCCTGTTCCAGGCGCGAGGCCAGGTTCACGGTATCGCCGATCACCGTGTAGCCGCGCGCCGTTTCCGAACCGATGTTGCCCACCGTGACCTCGCCGCTGGCGATGCCCATGCGGATGTCCACCTTGGGCAGGCCGAAACGCACGCCGAGCAGATTCGGCAGATCGGCGCGGAATGCCTCAAACTGGGCCATCTGATCGAGCGCGGCGGCGCAGCACAGTTCGGCGTGGCCGGTTTCCTCGGTGAAGGGCGCGCCCCAGAACGCCATCACGGAATCGCCGATGAATTTGTCGATGATGCCTTGGCGCGAGCGGATGACCTCGGCCATCAGGGAAAAATAGCGGTTGAGGAAGCGCACCGACGCGTCCGGCGTCAGGCATTCGCACATGCGAGCGAAATCGGCCAGGTCGGAGAAGAAGACCGACATCACCCGACGCTGGCCACCTTCCGCCGGCAAGCGGTTTTCCAGCAGGCCGCGGACGATGCGCGGATCGACGTATTGGCCGAAGGTCTCCCTGATGTGCTCTTTCTCGCGCAGCCCCACCACCATGTGGTTGAAGGAATCCGCCAGCACGGCGATCTCGTCGCGGGTATGCACCAGGATTTCCACGCCCAGGTCGCCCTTCTCCACCGCCTGGGTGCCGCCGAGCAAACGCTTGATCGGTTCGACCAGGGAGCGTGTCACCAGAAAGGCAAAGATCAGGCCGAGTACGGTGGCAATGCCGGTGACTATCCAGTTCAGCCGGGTGGCGCGCGCTTCCTCCGCCTTGGCTTGCTGGGCGGTGTCTTGCGTGAGTTTGTTGAGCAGGTCGATGACCTTCTGGATTTCCACGTCCAGGTTGTCCTTCTCGTGCGATAAGGCTTCCCTGACGACTTTCTCCGAGCGGCGGTTACCCTCCTCCGCCTCGATCTGGTACATGCGGAAGGCGGCGTGGAAACGCTGACGCGCGGTCTGGATCGCCGGCAACTGCCGGCCCAGCACGGCCAGGGTGACGCGATCCAGTTCGATATCCCTGGCCGCATCCGCCTCTGCCAGCAGTCTTAGGGACGAATCGACGATCTGGTCGGCATTGACGCCGCGATTGTCGAAATTGCCCGATTCCTTCGCGAGAAACTCGGCATCCGGCTTGGCCGACTGCATGCCGGCCACGACCCGCTCCATGTGCACGATCTGCTGGCGCACCAGGATTTCGACGCTGGCCACCTGCTCCTGCAAGGGCAGGTAGTAATCGGCAAGCGCCTGAACCTGGTTGTTCAACAGGCGGAAATTGAAAACCGATAGCCAGGTGACGATCACCATCAACGCCAACAGGGCCGTGGTGATGCTGAAGATTTTCAGGCTGATGGGGCGGCGCATATCGGCCTCCGTGGACGCGTTGCATTAATCCTAGGCCAAGAGGTGGTCTGCGAGATGCAAAGACAGGAAAAAACGGCATTTCGGGGATAATTGCACGCCATGATCCGCCTGCAGAAACTCACCCTCATCCGTGGCACCAAACCTTTACTGGAAAGTGCTGATCTCACCCTCAATCCCGGCGAAAAAGTTGGCCTCATCGGCGCCAATGGTTCCGGAAAATCCAGCCTGTTCGCGCTACTGCGCGGCGACTTGCATCCCGATGCCGGCGAGGTCGATTTCCCGGCCGCCTGGCGCATTGCCCATGTCGCCCAGGAAACCCCGGCGCTCGACCGCCCGGCACTGGATTACGCCATCGACGGTGACACCACACTGCGCCGCCTGGAAAGCCAACTCGCCGACGCCGAAGCCGCCCACGACGGCCACGAGGTTGGCAACCTCATCGGCGAACTCCATACCGCCCTGGCCGATGCCGACGCCTACACCGTGCGCGCACGCGCCGAGACGCTGCTCACCGGCCTGGGTTTCAGCCACGCCCAGATGCGGCAAGCGGTCGCCAGCTTCTCCGGCGGCTGGCGCATGCGTCTTAACCTGGCACAGGCGCTGATCTGCCCGTCCGACCTCTTGTTGCTCGACGAGCCCACCAACCACCTCGACCTCGACGCCATCCTCTGGCTGGAAGACTGGCTGAAACGCTACCCCGGCACGCTGATCATCATTTCCCACGACCGCGATTTTCTCGATGGCGTGACCAACGTCATCGCCCACCTCTGGGACAAGAAGCTCAAGCGCTACGGCGGCAACTACTCCGCCTTCGAGAAACAGCGTGCCATCGACCTCGCGCTCGGCCAGGCTACATTCGAAAAACAATCGCGGGAACGCGCCCACCTGCAATCCTTCATCGACCGCTTCAAAGCCAAGGCCAGCAAAGCCAAACAAGCACAATCGCGGATGAAGATGCTGGCCAAGATGGAAGAACTTGCCCCCCTCCACGCCACCGCCGGCTTCAGTTTTGAATTCCGCGAACCGGAGCGGGCGCCAAACCCGCTGCTGGTGCTGGAAGAGGGGGTAGCGGGTTACCGGACGGAGGGGGCAGCGGACAAAGTGATCCTCGCGGGCCTTAACCTCACCCTCCAGGCCGGGAGCCGCATCGGCCTCCTGGGTGTGAACGGCGCCGGCAAGTCCACCCTGATCAAGACCCTGGTCGGCGAACTACCGCCACTCTCGGGCAAAGTCAGCCAGGGCAAGGGCCTTTCGATCGGCTACTTCGCCCAGCACCAGGTGGAAATGCTGCGCCACGACCAGACCCCGCTCTGGCACCTGGCCAAACTCGCGCCGACGGTGCGGGAACAGGAACTGCGCAACTTCCTCGGCGGCTTCAACTTCGCCGGCGAGATGGCCACCACCCCGATCGCCCCTTTCTCCGGCGGCGAAAAGGCGCGCCTGGCCCTGGCCCTGATCGTCTGGCAACGCCCCAACCTGCTGTTGCTCGACGAACCCACCAACCACCTCGACCTGGAAACCCGCGAGGCGCTGACCGTGGCGCTGGCCCAGTTCGAAGGCACGCTGGTGCTGGTCTCACACGACCGCCACCTGCTACGCGCCACCACTGAAGAATTTCTGATCGTCGCCGAAGGTGGCCTGAAATCCTTTGACGGCGATCTCGACGATTACCGTGACTGGTTGTTCAAAACCAAACTGGGCAAACCGGCCGCGCGAGAATCCACCGCCGCCTCAGCGCCGGTCGACCGCAAGGAACAGAAGCGCCAGGAAGCCGAAGCCCGGCAGCGTCTGTCCGCGCAAAGAAAACCCATTGAAACCCGTATCAAGCGCCTGGAAGAACAGATGGCGCGGCACAACACGCGCCGCGCGGAACTGGAAACCCTGCTCACCGACCCCGCGCTCTACACCGAGACACAGAAAGACGCGCTCAAAGCCCACCTGTTCGAGCAAGCCAGCCTGGCCAAGGGACTCGAACAACTTGAAGCCGAATGGCTGGAGCGGCAGGAAACGCTGGAAAGCATCGGTGGCTGAGCGCGGCCTGAGGCGCGCCCGAGCGGCGCATGGCTGCATGGCTGGCAGGGTTGTTGCCGGGCCAGGCGGGGGGCGATAATCGCGCCCGCCGCACGCCCCCGCCCAAATGGAAAACTACCTGCTCATCCTCATCGCCACGGTGTTCGTGAACAACATCGTGATGTCCAAGATATTGGGCCTGTGCCCATTCATGGGCGTATCGCGCAAGCTGGAAACGGCGATCGGCATGGGCGCGGCCACCACCTTCGTGCTGACCCTGGCCTCTGGTGTCAGTAATCTGATCGATACCTATTTACTTGGCGCGGATCTCGGCTATCTGCGCACCCTGTCGTTCATCGTGGTCATTGCCGGCATCGTCGGTTTCACCGAGATGTTCATCAAGAAAACCTCGCCGGTGCTGTTCCGCGTGCTGGGCATCTATCTGCCCTTGATCACCACCAACTGCGCGGTACTCGGCATTCCGCTGCTCAACGTGATGGAGCAGCACAACTTCATGGAATCGCTGTTCTTCGGCATGGGTGGCGCGCTCGGGTTCACCCTGGTGCTGATCTTGTTCGCCGCCATGCGCGAACGCCTGGAAGCGGCGGAAGTGCCGAAACCGTTCAAGGGCGTCTCCATCGCCATGGTCACCGCCGGCCTGATGAGCCTGGCGTTCATGGGGTTCGCGGGGTTGATCAAGTAATGCTGTCGGCGATCCTGGTGATGGCCGGCATCGGCCTGGTGCTGGGCGCCGTGCTCGGCTGGGCGTCGATCAAATACCGCGTCGAAGACGACCCGCTAGTCGAGAAAATCGACGCCATCCTGCCGCAGACCCAGTGCGGCCAGTGCGGTTTCCCCGGCTGCAAGCCGTATGCCGAAGCCATCGCCCGTGGCGAGGCGGACATCAACAAGTGCCCGCCCGGCGGCGAGGACGGGGTGAAGCGCCTGGCGGAATTACTCGGCGTCGATCCGAAGCCGCTCGGCGAGGGTCTGGAGCCGAAGCCGAAATCGGTCGCGGTGATCGACGACAACACCTGCATCGGCTGCACCCTGTGCATCCAGGCCTGCCCGGTGGATGCCATCGTCGGCGCCGCCAAACAGTTGCACGTCATCGTCGCCGACCAATGCACCGGCTGCGAACTCTGCCTACCGCCGTGCCCGGTGGACTGCATCCACATGGAAGTGGTCAAGGAAGGCGTGGCTACCTGGAAATGGCGCTATCCGGTCCATGCGATCCGGAGGGTGGCATGAGCAGAAAGCTTCTCACCTTCAACGGCGGCGTCCATCCCGAAGGCCACAAGGATGTCTCCAACGCCACGCCGATTCGCCTCATGCCCTTGCTGCCGCGCTACCTGGTGGCGCTGCGGCAGCACATCGGCGGCCCGGCGCGGGCGCTGGTGCAAGCGGGCGACACGGTGCTACGCGGGCAGATGATCGGGGCGGCGGAAGGGTATGTCTCCACCGCCGTGCACGCCCCCACCTCCGGCCGCGTGCTGGCGGTGGCGCCGCATGAGGTACCGCATCCCTCCGGCCTGGCCGACCTGTGCGTGGTGATCGAGTCGGACGGGCTCGATCAAGCCATCGAATTCCAGCCGCTCGACTGGCAAGCACTCAATCCTTCCGCGCTACGCAACCGCATTCGCGACCTGGGCCTGGCCGGCCTCGGCGGCGCGGTATTCCCCAGTTTCATCAAGCTGAATCCGGAAGGCGCCGGCATCGACACCCTGATCCTCAACGGCGCCGAGTGCGAGCCCTGGATTACCTGCGACGACCGCCTGATGCGCGAGCGCGCGGCAGAAATCCTGCAAGGGGTGGCGGTGATGCGCCACATGCTGGGAGCCCGCGAGGTGCTGATCGGCATCGAGGACAACAAGCCGGAAGCCATCGCCGCCCTGCGCGCGGCGGTGGCAAACGAGGCCGAAGTGGTGGCCGTGCCGACCCTTTATCCCACCGGCGGCGGCAAGCAGCTCACCTATATTCTCACCGGCCGCGAGACGCCCACCGGCGGCCGCTCCACCGATGTCGGGGTGCAGGTGTTCAACGTCGGCACCGCCTATGCGCTGTATCGCGCCGTGGTTCTGGGCGAACCGATGCTTTCCCGGGTGGTGACGGTGACCGGCCACGTCGCCACGCCCGGCAATTACGAAGTGCGCCTGGGCACGCCGGTGACGGACCTGCTGGCGGCGGCGGGCGGCGCGCTGCCGGGCGCCACCGGCGAACTGGTCGGCGGCCCGATGATGGGCTTCGACCTGGAAGACCGCGCGTCGCCCATCACCAAGGCGGTGAACTGCCTCATCGTCAAGGATCGCGCCCACTTCCCGGCCAGTCCCCTGATCCTGCCCTGCATCCGCTGCGGCGCCTGCGCGCGCGCCTGCCCGGCCGATCTGCAACCGTTCGAGATGTACTGGTTCGCGCGCGCCAAGGATTTCGGCAAGTCGCAGAGTTACGACCTGTTCGATTGCATCGAATGCGGCTGCTGCACCTATGTCTGCCCCAGCCACATCCCGCTGGTGGATTTCTTCCGCTTCGCCAAGAGCGAAATCTGGGAACGCGAGCGCCACAAGCAGGACGCCGACCAGGCCCGCGCGCGCCACGAATTCAAGGCCTTCCGCCTGGAGCGGGAGAAGCGGGAAAAAGCGGGAAAACTCGCCGCCAAGGTCGCCGAGAACAAGGCCAGGGATGCCGCGGCGGCCTTGGGTGGCGCGGAAACCGCCAGCGACCCGGAAGCCGAACACAAAAAAGCCATCCTGCAAGCCGCACTGGAGCGCGCGAAGAAGGCCAAGGAAAGCGTTACCCCGCAGAACACCGAAAACCTGCCTCCGGCGGTGGAGAAGCAGATCGCCGAGATCGAGGCGCGCCGCGCCGGCGCCGAAATCACGCAACCCGAAACCGGCAACTCGCCATCATGAACGGCTCCCCCTACATCCTGAGCGAGAACAACTCCGTCACCTTGGTGATGCTGAAGGTGCTCGCCGCGCTGATTCCCGGCGTCATCGCCCAGGTCTGGTTTTTCGGCCCCGGCATCCTGGTCAGCCTATTGCTGTGCGGCGCCTTCGCCATCGGTTTCGAGGCGTTCATCCTGTTGATGCGTGGCATCCCCCTGAAGCCCTTCCTCAGCGATGGCTCGGTGCTGGTCACCGCCTGCCTGCTGGCCCTGGCTCTGCCCACGCTGGCGCCGTGGTGGCTATATCTGCTCGGCGTGTTCTTCGCGGTGGCGGTGGCCAAACACCTCTACGGCGGCCTCGGGCAGAACCCGTTCAACCCGGCGATGGTGGGTTATGCGGCCCTGATCATCAGTTTCCCGCTGGCCATGACGCAATGGGCCGCGCCCCTGGGGGTGGCCCAAGCCACGCCGAATCTGTGGGAAGCCTTCGATCTGGTGTTTGCTGGTGCCGGTTCGATCAGCCCGGATGCCTATACCTCGGCCACTGCGCTGGATACCTGGAAAACCCAGGTGCGCCTCGGCAAGGACGCGGCCGACATCCTCGGCCAGCCGATCTTCGGCTGGGCTGGCGGGCGCGGCCAGGAAATCGTCGCGTCGATGTATCTGGTCGGCGGCCTGCTACTCGTGTCCAACCGCCTCATCACCTGGCATATCCCGTTCGCGTTCCTGGCCGGTATCGCCGCCACCGCCGGCCTGCTGCATCTGCTCGACCCGGCGCTTCATGCCAGCCCGCTGTTCCACCTGTTCTCCGGCGGCGCCATGCTGGGCGCCTTCTTCATCGCCACCGACCCGGTCACCGCCGCCAGCACGCCGCGCGGCAAGTTGATCTACGCGGGCCTGGCCGGCTTTCTCACGGTCATCATCCGCACCTTCGGCGGCTATCCCGATGGCGTCGCCTTCGCCGTCTTGCTGATGAACGTGGCGGTCCCCTTCATCGACGCCTACACACAGCCGCGCGTGTTTGGCCACAAACACGGTGGCAAGCGGGGCAAGGCATGATCCCTTCGATCCGCGAAACGCTCTCCACGGCGCTGACTCTGCTGCTGTTTTGCGTGGTCGGCGCCGGCCTCCTGTCCGGGGCGTACACCCTCACCCACCCGGCCATCGAAATCACGGAACAAGCGGAAAAACTGGCGCTGATTTCGCAGACCCTGCCGCCCGGCAGCTTCGACAACGATCTGGTGGGCGACGCCCGCCCCCTGCCGGTCAACGCTTTACTCGGCCTGAAACGGCCGGGGCTGTCCTATGTCGCACAAAAAGAAGGCAAATCAACGGCGGTCGTGCTGGAAGCCGCCGCGCCCGACGGCTATGCCGGTGAAATCCGCCTGCTGGTGGGGATTCACGCCGATGGCCGCATCGCCGGCGTACGCGTGACAGCGCACCACGAAACCCCCGGCCTGGGCGATTACATCGAAATCGCCAAGAACAAGTGGATTACCCAGTTCGACGCTCGCAGCCTGGCCGACACCCCAGCCGATCAGTGGCAAGTCCGCAAAGACGGCGGCCGCTTCGACTCCATGGCCGGCGCCACCATCACCCCACGCGCCGTAGTCAAGGCCACACACAAGGCGCTTCAGTACTTCGCCGCGCACCAGGAAGCATTGCTGAACGTAGGATGTGGTTACCGAACGGTAGGGGCTTCATCAGAGGAACGAACCGCACCTTCCACAGGCGACCACAGTCGATGCGGTTCGCTACGCTCACCACATCCTACTTCTGGAGATCAATGATGTTCAGCCAGGAAACCCGCGACATCATCACCAACGGCCTATGGAAGCAGAACCCCGGCCTGGTCCAGATCCTCGGCATGTGCCCGCTGCTGGCGATCAGCAGCAACGTGGTCAACGCCCTCTCGCTGGGGCTGGCCACCACCCTGGTGATGGCGATCGCCAGCGGTTCGGTGGCGGTGATCCGCAACATCATCCCGCATGAAATCCGCATCCCGGTATTCGTGCTCATCATCGCCGCCCTGGTCACCGTGGTGGAACTGGCCATGCACGCCTGGGTCCATGCCCTCTACATCGTGCTAGGCGTATTCATCCCGCTCATCACCACCAACTGCATCGTCCTGGCGCGGGTCGAGGCGTTCGCCTCGAAACGTGCCACCGGCCACTCCGTGCTCGACGCCACCATGATGGGCCTCGGCCTCACCGGGGTCCTGGTTACCCTGGGCGCCCTGCGCGAAATCGTCGGCAAGGGCACCCTGCTCTCCGGCATCGACCTCGCGTTGGGGCCGATGGCGAAAGACTGGGTGATCCCGGTCATTCCCGACTACCACGGTCTCCTCATCGCCATCCTCCCGCCCGGCGCTTTCATCGGCCTGGGGCTACTCATCGCGTGGCGCAACTGGATGCAGGAGCGGCGGGCCCGCTAGCAATCTGTCGGACTTTGGAAATCAAGATTCCATCGTCAGCGCTCGCGCTCGCAACTGGCCGCAGCCGCCGTCGATGTCCTGGCCGGCCGAGTTGCGCAATCGAGTGAGGATGCCGCGTTGATGCAGCTTTCCCGCCAGTGCCCAAGCGTGTTCCCAGGTGGGGCGCTGGAAACCGAGGCCTTCGTTGGCGTTGTAGGGAATGAAATTCATCATCGCGTATTTGCCAGCCAGCAAGCGGACGATGGCGTCGAGTTCTTCGTCGCTGTCGTTGATGCCTTCGAGCAGGGTCCACTGGTACTGGATCGGGTAGCCGGTGGCGCGGGCGTAGCGCTCGCCGAGCGCCACCAGTTCCTCCGGGTCGATGCGCGGCGCTTTCGGCAAGAGTTTGGCGCGCAGGTCGGCGCGCGTGGTGTGCAAGGAGAGGGCCAGGGCCGGCTTCACCACGCCTTGCGGCAAGCGCTCGAACACGCGGCGGTCGCCGACGGTCGAGAACACCAGATTCTTGTGGCCGATGGCGCCCACCGTACCGAGCAGGTCGATGGCTTCGAGGACGTTGTCGAGGTTGTGGGCCGGCTCGCCCATGCCCATGAACACCACCCGTCTGACGGCTCGCCGGGTGCGGGCCAGCACCACCTGGGCAACGATCTCGGCGCTCCCAAGTTGGCGCAGCAGGCCAGCGCGGCCGGTCATGCAGAACACGCAGCCCACCGCGCAGCCGACCTGGGTGGAGATGCAGAGGCCGCCACGCGGCAGCAGCACGCTTTCCACCGTCTGGCCGTCGCCCAGTTCGACCAGGAGGCGCGCCGAACCGTCCTCGCCGGGATGTTCCGAACGCAGATGGGCGAGCCCGCGGAGTTCCTCGGCCAGCGCGGGGAGCGCCTCACGCAACCGCAGCGGCAGAAAATCCTCGGCGCGGCGGTGGCGGGTATCCACGGAGCGCACCCGTGCCCACGCCTGAAGCACGCGCTGTTCATGGCAAGGTTTGGCGCCGAGGCCGCGCAGGCGCTGGCGGAGGTTTTCGATTCGCATGGGGGCGGATGCTAGCAGCCGGCTGGGTTAAAAGACGCAGGTGAGACGCCTGCGAGCCGGCGAGACGCTTGGGTCAAGTTTCTCTTATCATCGCGCCCCATGAACGCCAGCCAACGCCGCGCCATCTTCGAACGTCTGCGCGCCGCCAATCCACACCCCACCACCGAACTCCATTACCGCACGCCATTCGAGCTGCTGGTGGCGGTGATGCTGTCGGCCCAGGCGACCGATGTGAGTGTGAACCGGGCGACCGCGACCTTGTTTCCGCTCGCGAACACCCCCGAGAAAATGTGCTCTCTGGGCGAGGACGGCCTGATCCAGCAGATCCGCCGCATCGGCCTGTTCAAGACCAAGGCGAAAAACCTGATCGCCACCTGCCATATCCTGCTCGACCAGCACGGCGGCGTGGTGCCGAACCACCGTGAAGCCCTGGAAGCCCTACCAGGGGTGGGCCGCAAGACCGCGAACGTGGTGCTCAACACCGCCTTTGGCGAGCCCACCATCGCGGTGGATACGCACATCTTCCGGGTCGCCAACCGCACCGGCCTGGCGCCGGGCAAGACCGTGCTGGAAGTCGAGCAGAAGCTGTTACGTTATGTCCCCGCCGAATTCCGCCACAACGCCCACCACTGGCTGATCCTGCACGGCCGCTATGTGTGCAAGGCGCGCAAGCCGGAGTGCGGCAACTGCCTGATTCGCGACTTGTGCGATTTCAAGGCGAAGACGGTATGAACCTCGCGCCGATCGCGCCGCTCACCCCATTTATTACCCAGGCGGAAGCCGCGCCAGGGAGCGCTTTGCGTGTTTTCAATCTAAGCCGGCAGAATGCCGGCGCTCCATGACATGTTCAATCCCACCCGTGATCAAGCCCGCCTGTTCTTCTTCGAAGCCTGGAAGAAATTCCGCGTGGGGACACCCCTGACCGATCTGGAAGCCATCACGGTGGAACACATCGGCCGGCATCCGGAATACCACGCCATCCTGGAAGCGCCGGCGCGCTACCAGGAGCGCGAATGGCGCCCGGAACTGGGCGAGACCAATCCCTTCCTGCATCTGTCCATGCATCTGGCGATCAGCGAGCAGCTTTCCATCGACCAGCCTGCCGGGTTGAAGGCGCGCTATGAAAAATTGCGCGCCATGCTGGGCGATGAACACGATGCCCAGCATCAGGTCATGGAGTGCCTGGCCGAGATGATCTGGACCGCGCAACGTTACAACCAGCCGCCGGATGGCGCCGCATACCTCATCTGTCTGGAGCAGAAATGTCCTGGCTGAAACGCGACCGCTTCGGAAAATTCCTTGCCTGCAATCTCTGGCTCTACAAAGTCTTTCCGTTCCTGAAATGGCAGGACCGGGTCACCCCTGGCAACCTCAGGCACGACGCCATCGCCGGCTTCACCGGCGCGCTGATCGTGCTGCCGCAGGCGGTAGCCTTCGCCACCATCGCTGGCCTGCCGCCGGAATATGGCATTTACGCGGCGATGGTCCCGACCCTCGTCGCCGCCCTGTTCGGCTCCTCGTGGCATCTGGTCTCCGGGCCCACCACGGCGATTTCCATTGTCGTGTTCGCCTCGGTCTCGCCCTACGCCGAGCCGGGTTCGCCGGCGTTCATCGGCATGGTGCTCACCCTCACCTTCCTCACCGGCCTGTTCCAGTTGGCCATGGGCCTGGCCAAACTGGGCGCCCTGGTCAACTTTATCTCGCATACCGTGGTGATCGGCTTCACCGCCGGCGCGGCGCTGCTGATCGCCGCCAGCCAGATGAAGAACTTCTTCGGCCTCGACATCCCGCGTGGCGCGCCGGCCTACAAGGTGGTGGAGGAATTGTTCCTGCAGATCGACAAGATCAATCCCTACATCCTGGCGGTGGCGGTGATCTCGCTGCTCGCCGGCCTGCTGTCGCGGCGCTTCATCCCGAAGGTGCCCTACATGATCGTGGCGATGGTGGTGGGCGGCCTCGCGGCCGCCGCGCTGAACGCCGAGTTTGGCGTCGCCACCACCAAAATCCGCACTGTCGGCGCCCTCGCGGCCAGCCTGCCGCCGCTCTCGTTGCCGGATTTCTCGCTGCACGCGCTGAAAAACACCTTCTTCTCGGCGCTGGCCGTCACCGTGCTGGCGCTCACCGAAGCGGTGTCGATCTCGCGGTCGATCGCCGCGAAGTCCGAACAACACATCAATGGCAACCAGGAATTCATCGGCCAGGGCCTATCCAACCTGGTCGGCAGTTTCTTCTCGGCCTATGCCTCGTCCGGTTCCTTCAACCGCAGCGGCGTCAACTACGAGGCGGGCGCCCGCACGCCGCTGGCGGCGGTGTTCTCCTCGGTTTTCCTGTTCGCCGTGTTGCTGCTGGTCGCCCCCTTGGCGGCGCATCTACCCATTCCGGCGATGGCTGCGGTGCTGTTCCTGGTCGCCTGGAGCCTGGTCGATTTCCACCACATCCACGCCATCCTCAAGGTGCACCGCGAGGAAACTGTGGTGCTCGGCGTCACCTTCATCGGCACGGTGATCGACCTGGAAAAAGGCATCTTCTTCGGCATCGTCACCGCCCTGATCTTCTACCTCTCGCGCACCTCGCGCCCGGCCATCCGCTCCATCGTCCCGGACCCAGCCGACCGGGAAAACCCGCGGCGCAAGTTCATCATCGAGACCGGCGCCGAACCGGATTGCCCGCAACTCAAGATGCTGCGCATCGAAGGCGGCATCTATTTCGGCGCGGTCGACCACATCCAGCATGCGCTGGTTGCGGTGGGCGAGAACACGCCCACCCGCCGGCACATCCTGTTGTTCTCCAAGGGCATCAACGTCATCGATCTGGCCGGCGCCGAAATGCTCAGCCGTGAAGCCCTGCGCAGGCGGCGCCTGGGCGGCGGACTCTACCTGTGCGGAATGCGCGAGGGCTTCTGCCGGATTCTTCGCCTGGGCGGATATCAGGAAGACATCGGCCGCGACCACATTTTCGAGCACAAACCCGACGCCATCGCCGGTATCTACCCGAGGCTCGATCCGGAAATCTGCCGCACCTGCCAATCGCGCATCTTCCGCGAGTGCCAGGACCAGTTGCCGAACGGCGAAGCGCGCCAGGATTAGGCGCCCCCCCATGAGCGACGATCTTTTCAACTCCCTTGCCACCCCGGCCGCCAACGCCGAGGCGCCGCTGGCGGAGACGATGCGCCCGCAAAGCCTGGATCAAGTGATCGGCCAGGCGCATCTGCTCGGGCCGGGCATGCCGCTCAAATTGGCGTTCGACGCGCGGCGGCTGCATTCGATGATCCTGTGGGGGCCGCCGGGGGTGGGCAAGACCACCCTGGCAAGGCTGGCCGCACGCCATTTCGACGCCGATTTCATCCAGATTTCCGCCGTCCTGGCCGGAGTGAAGGAGATCCGCGAGGCGGTGGAGCGGGCACGCATGAACCAGGCTCATGGCCGCCAGACCATCCTGTTCGTGGACGAGGTGCATCGTTTCAACAAGGCGCAGCAGGACGCCTTTCTGCCCCATGTTGAATCCGGCCTGGTCACCTTCATCGGCGCAACCACCGAGAACCCCTCGTTCGAAGTGGTCGGCGCCCTGCTCTCACGCGCCCAGGTCTATGTGCTATCCGCGCTGGATGAGAACGAACTCGCCGCCCTGCTCGCGCGCGTCGTGGAACCGGGCCATCTGAGCCTGAACCTGAGCGGCGACGCGGAAAAGCTGCTGGTGGCCTATGCCGATGGCGACGGCCGCCGCCTGATCAATCTGGCCGAACAACTGGCGGTGGCGGCGCGCATCGCCGGGGTCGAGCAAGTGGATGCGGTCTTCGCCGCCCAAGCGCTGTCGCCCTCGCTGCGCCGCTTCGACAAGGGTGGTGAAGCCTTTTATGACCAGATTTCCGCCCTGCACAAGAGCGTGCGCGGCTCCGACCCCGATGCCTCGCTGTACTGGTTCGCGCGCATGCTCGACGGTGGCGCCGACCCGCGTTATCTGGCGCGCCGCATCGTGCGCATGGCCTGGGAAGACATCGGCCTGGCCGACCCGCGCGCCGCCCGCCTGGCGCTGGACGCCGCCGAAACCTACGAACGCCTGGGCAGCCCGGAAGGCGAACTGGCGCTGGCACAGGCGCTGATCTACCTGGCCTGCGCGCCCAAATCCAATGCCGGTTATCTGGCCTGGGGCGCGGCACACGGCTTCGTCAAGGAAGATGGCTCACGCGCGGTGCCGGTGCATCTGCGCAACGCCCCCACCAAACTGATGAAGGCATTGGGCTACGGCCGCGCTTACCGCTACGCCCACGATGAACCCGAAGCCTACGCCGCCGGCGAGCATTACTTCCCGGACGAACTGGCCGCGCCGCCGCGCTTCTACGCCCCCACCCCGCGCGGCCTGGAAGGCAAGATGGGTGAGCGCCTGGCTTACCTGCGCGAACTGGACCGGAAGGCGAGGAAGTAGGTCGGGTTAACGTGCAACAAGCTGGCCCCTACCCCGGTTTGCCATCCAGCCTTGGGCGCCAATACAGCGGCGCGTATTTCCCGGCCCACAGGCCGAAGGCGAGCAACCACATCGCGCCGGCCAGCGTAATCAAACCTTGCGGCAACCCTGGCAGCAGATCGGGCAACATGCGCAGCACCGCCACCCCCTGCACCAGCCAGAACAGCCCCCAGGTGAGGCCATCGGCTTCCAGCCTGCGGCCGGAATGGCCGAGGCTGACGCGGGAGGCCATGCCGATCAACATGCTGGAGAAGAAGCCGATGCCCAGGGCATGCAGTGGCGCATGGCCGGCACTCCAGGCCAGCCCGGTGAAACGCGCCAGACTATCGCCGGCATAGAGCGCGAACGCCAGCCCGGCCCAGAGAAACGCCAGGTGCAACATGGCCAGCAGGCGAACCTGCCGCGCCCCGCGCGCCACCCCCCAACGAATCGCGAACCAGAACACGGCCATCGCCATCGGCAGATCCACCAGCCAGAGCCATTCACGCCGCTCCATCACCTCCAGCACGGCATGCGCGAGACCGCCCGCCAACAGCCCCCAAAGCGGGCCATAGGGCCGGATCATCACGTAGTTGGGCACGATGCGGCTGGTGAACCAGGGAATCATGCGATGGCACACGGCCAGGAAGGTGGGCACCAGAAACCCCCACAGGCCGATGGCTTCGGCGCCCTGCAAAGCAGCGGGGTAAGCCGCCCCGGCCCAGGCCAGGAACAACGCGTCTCCCACCCCACCCAGCGCCACCGCCGCCGTGACGATGCCGGCATGGTGTTTGTCTTGCGACGGCGCTCCGATGAGGCTGCGCAACAGCGCCCATACCGCCACGCTCCAGCCAGCCAGATGCAGTGCCAGCCCGGCCGCGATCAGGCCGGCATAAACCAGGGGCAGGCCCAGCGCCATGAGCAACCCACTCGCCAGGTAGGCGCGCCGGGGAATGGCCGGCCCGTTCAGCCAGTTGGGCACCGCCGTGAACAGGAAGCCGAAGATAAAAAACGGGAAGCAGCCATACACCATCAACCAGAGGTGCAGCGCCGGCCCCGGCAGGCTGCTCAATCCGGCGCCGCCCGCGCGCCGGTTTTCCAGGTCGAAGAGCCACCAGAGCATGGCCAGCACGGTTTGCAGGGCGCCAGGAAGGAACATGACGCGATGCGGGGCGGCGCTGTAGATCGACCAGAGACGGGACATGGGGTTACGGCGGGGAAAAGGAAGCGGGAGTGTCGGCGCGAACAAGGACGGCGGCCTTGATGGACGTCAACCAGCGGCGATGCCGGCGCGCCCTCAGTCCCACCAGTAACGCGGCCGCGCCTGCCGGGCCAGTTCCACTCCGATCCCCTGGCGCTCCAGCTTGAGCGTCACCGCGCCATCCCGATCGGTGCGCCAGAGCTGAACGCCCAGCGCCCGGTAGCGCGCCAACACTTGCGGATGCGGATGCCCGTAACGGTTGCGGTGGCCAACCGGGATGACAATGATTTTCGCCGCCACCGATTGCAGAAAATCGGGGGTGGAGGAAGTTCGACTGCCGTGGTGCGGCGCGATCAGCACATCGGCCGCCACCGGTTGCCGGCGTTCCCGCAGGTTCATTTCCGACAACCGCTCGATGTCCGCCGTCAGTAATGCGCTGCCGCCCACCGCGTCCACCCGCAGCACACAGCCGCGCTCGTTATCGGAATAGCCGGGCTGCGCGTAGTGATGCGCGGGCGGATGGAGCACATGGAAAACCACGCCGTCCCAGATCCAGGTTTGCCCGGCGACACAGGGCCGCGCATCGGGCCGCGCCGCCAGGATACCCTGGCCGACCGCGCCCAAGCTGGCGCGTGGCACACCGGCCAGCGAGGTGAGAAACCAGCCGGGCTTGAGGTTAGCCAGCAGATAGGCGACGCCACCACTATGGTCGAGGTCGTCATGGGTCAGGATCAGGCCATCGAGGCGATTGATCCCCAGATGCCACAACGTCGGCGCAACGATGCGGCTGCCGGCATCCTCGCCGGTGAGGTAGCGCGGGCCGGCATCGACCAGCAGGCTGTGCCGCGCCGTGCGCAGCAGCAGCGCCTCGCCCTGGCCGACATCCAGCACCGTCAACCAGGCCGCGCCCGGCGCCGGGGCGGGAAGCCGGGGGAAGAACAGCGGCAGAAACAGGAACAAACCCATCCAGCGTGTCGGCACGCCGCGCGGCAACAGCAGCACGGCCGCGCCCAGCAGGGCCAGGAGCAAGGCTGGCAGGCTGGGCGTGGCGGCGTGGAACACCGGCTGCGGCAGGCGCGCCAGCCACTCCAGCCCGACCATGGCCACGCTGACGACCGCATGCGCCAGCACCGCGAGTGGCCCCCACGGCAGCACCGCCGCAGCCAGGCAGAGCGGCACCGCAATCAGGCTGATCAAGGGAATAGCCAACGCATTGGCCAGCGGCGAAACCAGCGACACTTCATGGAACAAAGCCAGCAGAATCGGGGTGAGCACCAGGGTCACCGCCCATTGCGCCGTCCCCCACATGCGCCAGGCAGGCAGGGGGCGCAAGCGGCCGCTGCCGGCCCAGAGCAGCGCCGCCACCGCGCCGAAGGACAACCAGAAGCCGGGCGCGAACGCCGCCCAGGGATCGAGCAACACCACCACGGCCAGGGCCGCCGCCAGTAGGCGCGAGGGGCTACCGTTGCGGTCCAGCAGCGCCACCCCGGCGGCGCCGGCCAGCATGTACAGGGTGCGCTGCGCGGGAATGCCGAAACCGGCCAGCGCGGTGTAAATGGCGGCGGCCAGAAAGCCGAGCAACGCGCCCGCCTTACGCGCCGGCAAGCGCAGGGCCAGGCCCGGAACACGCCGCCATAGGGCCCGCGCCAGCGCGTAGATCAAGGCGGAAAAGAGGGTGATGTGGAGGCCGGAAATGCTCATCAGGTGCGTCACCCCGGTCTGCCGGAACAGGGTCCATTGCGCGGGCGGAATAGCGTCCTGATCGCCCACCGCCAGCGCCCGCACCACGCCGGCATAGGGACGCTCACCGAGACTGTCGCGCAGGTGGCCGCGGATGGCTTCACGGGTGCGATCAAGGCGCGCGCGCCAGCCGCCAGAGCAAGCCCTATCGCTGACGGGCAGGCCGACCAGGCTGCCAGTAGCGCGAATGTTGCGTTCCAGCAGCCAGGCTTCGTAGTCAAAGCCACCGGGATTGACGTTGCCATGCGGGCGATAAAGACGCGCCAGCACCTGGATGCAGTCGCCGCCGCGCACCTGGGGCACCGGCTCGCCCGGCCGCCCGTGCCAACCAAGTTGCACACGCGCCGGCAGGGTGGCGCCGGGGGTGCGGACCGCCGACACCGCGAGCAGGAAGCGCACGCCGTTTGGCGTGGTTTCCGGCAGATCAAGCACGCGCCCACTCAGGCTGACATCGCGCCCTTGCCAGAGCGGCGGCAATGGTTCGGACAAGCGCAGATCGGCGCGCCAGGCGGCATAGAAAAAACCGGCGGCGAATGCGGCCAGCAGCAGGCCAGCCTGGCGCGTGCGCCGGGGTAGCCGGAGGAACAGCGGGAAAGCCAGCGGGAGAGCCCCGGCCCAGGCCAGCGGCGGCAACTCGGGCCGGGTTTGCAGGAAAGCGGCGCCGAGGGTGAAGGCGAGGATGAGGAGGCGGATCATGGGTGGGGCGTTTTCAGGTTAGCGTGAAACAAGCTCGCCCCCGGTTTCATCCTCCGGGGCGGCATCAAAGCCATGGCCGTTAGGCGCGCTTCCGTGCCACTTGCAAACGATCTGCGGTCGCGAGCCGATTGCTTCCCTTGAGCTTCCTCATAGAATCCCGCCATGCCGCGCAAATTCTTCCGCAAATATCTCCCGGATCACGCCACAGTGCGCGATCACCGCCTGCTGCGTCCGTTCCAGGCGCTGCTCAAACATCCCAACCTGTGGCATCTGAACCGCCATTCGGTGGCCGGGGGGCTGGCGGCGGGGCTGTTCGGCGGCCTGGCACCGGGCCCGGTGCAGATGGGCATCGCGGCGATTCTGGCGATCGTGTTCCGGGTCAACCTGCCGGTGGCGGTCATCACCACGCTCTATACCAACCCGTTTACCTGGCCGCCATTGATCCTGGCCGCATATGGCATCGGCAGTTGGGTGACCGGTGGCCAGGGCGCTGGCTACCAGGAATTCGCATTCGACTGGCATAGCCAGCCCTGGAGCGACTTCCCGCCGGCTTTCGGACAGTGGCTGCTGGGCTTGGGTGAAACCTTCCTGATCGGCGATTTGATCCTGGCCTGCTTGCTCGCGGTGCTCGGCTATGCCGGTGTGCAAGTCGCCTGGCGGCTATACATCCTGGCCTATCTGCGCCGCCGCCGGCAGCGCCCGCGCTGATTACCAGTCGCGCTCGGCCGGCACGCTGATCGGGTAGCCGTTGGTCAGCGCGGTCATGAATACTTCCAGATCGGTATACGGCTGGCTGCCCGGCAACAGAGGCTGGGTGCGGGTATCCAGGTTGCATTCGGCAAAACGCAGGTGCAGCGATTGCAGCACGAATTGCGTGCGATAGACCGGGTAGTGGGCGGCGTCTCCATAAGGGGTGGTGATGACGTTGCCGCGCAGACGCTTGCCGATGTTATGGGTGTGGCAGGAAGAGCAGGAAAAGTTGAAGGCGCCCACCCGGGTATGGAACAAGTGGCGGCCGCGCTCGAAGGCCTCTTTCAGCGGCCCCTTGGCGACGTCGATAGCGATCGGCTGGCCGTTGCCGAGGCTGGCGAGGTAAAGGGAAATCGCGCTGTTGTCGTAGCTACCGTTCTGCAACACGCGGCCCTGTCTGGCGCCGCAATATTCGATGGCTTCCTCCAGGCCGGCGACATGCTTCAGATCATCGCGCCAGCGCGGATAGCCGGCGCGCAGGTGCTTGAGCTTGCCCTTTTTGGCGCCCAGACAGACGGCGAAGCGGTGATGCGCATCGAGTTGCTTGAACAACTTTTCGCCGCGATCCAGCGCGAAATGGCCGCCATGCACCGCCTGGTTGAACGGCGGGTCCATGAACTTCCAGTTGAGTTTCCAGTTCTCGTCCGGATTGCCCGCCATGCGGTAATCCAGCTTGGCCGGATCTTTCCAGTACTGGTAAGAACCGGACAGCTTGAGATCACCAGAGACATGCGGTTCGTACTGGTCGAGCGGCTCGTATTCGCGGTAGGGAATTTCCGGCTGCGCGAGGGCGGCAAACGAGGTGACCGCGGCAAGAATGGAGAACAGGGTTTTCATAAAGTCCACCTCACTCGAGGTTTTGCAGGTAGGCCACGAGATCGCGGATGTCCTGTTCGGCCAGCAGCCCGAAAGTGCCGTAGGCCGGCATCACGGTGTTGGGGTTGAAGATGCGGGCATCAAAGATTTGCTGGAACACCAGGGCATCGGGATGCTTGAACTGCTTGTACTTGGCCATCGGGCCGCCCACGGTACCCGGCCAGTCGTCGCCCGGCAGGGTGTGGCAGGTAATGCACCACTGCCAGGCCAGCGCCTTGCCGCGCGCGGCGTCGCCATTCGTCGGCGCCTTCATTTCGAAGGGGGTCGGCTCCGGGGTAGCGCGCCGGTCCTGATAACTCAGCGTCAGCCAGCGGCCAAGATCGCGTTTATAGGGTGTCCATGCCAAGCGGCCGCTGTTGACGATGACTTTCGCCGCCATCGTCTTGCCGCCACTCACGCTGGCGTCGGGGGGTAAATCAACGCCCCAGGCGGGGGTTGCGAGCAACAAAATCAATCCGACAAGGGTGAAGCGCATGGCAATCTCCAAAAAGAGAACGGCCGTAGGTTCGTGTCAACCGGTCCGTGGGATGGGGTAAACGATAGCGCACCACGCGATTCCGGTTTTCATACCAGCCAGCGCTCAGGATACCAGCCCTCAGGCCGGCGCCAAAATGCCATCGGTCAAATGCAGCACTCGCCCCAGGCGCGCGGCCAGGTCGGGGTCGTGGGTGACGACCAGGAAGGCGGTGCCGTGACGCAGCGAGAGGTCCATGAGCAGATCCTGGATGCGGCCGGCGCTTTGCCGGTCCAGGTTGCCGGTGGGTTCGTCCATCAGCACACAGGCCGGTTGCGTGACCAGGGCGCGAGCGATGGCGGCGCGCTGGCGCTCGCCGCCGGAGAGTTCGCCGGGACGGTGCGCCATACGATGGCCAAGGCCCACTTCTTGCAGCCGCCGGCCCGCTTCGGCCAAGGCGCTTGCGCGCTCCTGGCGGCGGATCAACAACGGCATGGCGACATTTTCCAGGGCGGTGAACTCGGCCAGCAGGTGGTGAAACTGGTAGACGAAGCCCAACGCCCGATTGCGCAAGCGGCCGCGCGCCAGTTCCGAGAGCGACCAGATTGCCTCACCCGCCACCGTGACGGTGCCGGCATCGGGCCGGTCCAGGCCGCCCAGCACATGCAGCAAGGTACTTTTCCCCGCGCCTGAAGCCCCCATCACCGCGATGTGCTCGCCACGCGCAACGATCAGATCGACGCCGTCCAGCACCGGCACTTCCAGCGGCCCCTGCCAGTAGCTCTTGCGCAGCCCGCTACAGGCCAACACGGCCGCTTGCCCCTCACTCATACCTGAGCGCCTCCGCCGGTTGCACTCGGGCCGCGCGCCAACTCGGATAAAGCGTCGCCAGGAAGGCGAGCACCAGGGCGACCAGGCCGATCGTCGCCACATCGCCCCAGATCAGTTTCGAGGGCAGTTTCGAGATGTAATAAACGTCGGCCGGAAACAGGTCCATGCCCACCGCCCGCTCGATCAAGGGCACCACGGTCTCCACGTTGAGCGCGAGTAGCACGCCGGAAGCCACCCCCAGCAGCGTGCCGACCACGCCGATCAAGCTACCCTGGACCATGAAAATGGCCATGATGCTCGCGGGCCTGGCACCCAGTGTGCGCAGGATGGCGATATCGGCCTGCTTGTCGGTGACCGCCATGACCAGCGTGGAGACGATGTTGAAAGCGGCCACCGCGACGATCAGGATGAGGATGATGAACATCATGCGTTTTTCGATCTGCACCGCCTGGAAGAAGTTGGTGTGGCTCATGCTCCAGTCGGACAGGAGGTAATCGCCATGCAGGGTTTTCGCGAGCTCCCGCAGTACCCAGGGCGCGCGCTCCATGTCGGCCAGTTTCACGCGCAAGCCGGAGACGTTGCCGCCCAGCCGATACAACTTCTGCGCATCCTGGAGATGGATCAGGGCCAGCCCCGCGTCATACTCGAACATGCCCATGCGGAAGATGCCCACCACGGTGAATTGCTTGATCCGCGGCAGCATACCGGCCGGCGTCACCACGCCTTGCGGCGCAATCAGCGCCAGCTTGTCGCCCTTGAACGCGCCCAGGGAACGCGCCAGATCAGCACCCAGGACGATGCCGAATTCACCGGGCTTCAGGTCGGCCAAGCGCCCGCTGGTCATTTTCCTGGCGAACTCCGCCACCTTGTTTTCTTCCTCCGGCAGCAGGCCGCGGATCAGCGTCCCCTTGGTCTCGCTGCCCAGCGCCAGCAGCGCCTGGCCGGAGACATAAGGCGCCATGCCACGCACTTCCGGATGCTTTGCCACCTGCCGCGCCAGCTTCGGCCAGTCCGCCAGTTGCCCACCTGGCCCGCTGATTTCCATGTGCGCGGCCACCCCCAGAATGCGGTCGCGCAATTCCTCCTGGAAACCGTTCATCACGGAGAGCACCACAATCAGCGCCATCACCCCGAGGGCAATGCCCGCCATCGAGGTCATGGAGATAAAGGAAATAAAGTGGTTGCGGCGCTTGGCGCGGGTATAGCGCAGGCCGATGGCGAGTTCGTAGGGCAGCATGGGGGCCGGAGTCTGCCACAGGCGGGCGCTACCAGGTAGGTTGAGCGCACCAACAGCCTGCCTTTGATCACGAACAGAGTCTAAAAATATACTTGACTTAATAAGTCAAGTTTAAGTATATTGGAGGCGTACCGCGCTTGCGGCAACAAAGAGAGAGGAAGCAACATGGAACTGGAAATCAATGGAAGGATGATCGAGACTGATCCCGAGGGCTATCTGGCCAACCTGGGTGACTGGGCCGAGGATGTGGCGGAATTTCTGGCATCGCAGGACAAGCTGACCCTGGCAGAAAACCACTGGAAGATCATTCACTACATGCGCGACTACTTCAACGAACACGGCACCGCGCCCAATCTGCGCATTTTGCAGAAGGGCCTGAAGGACGAGTTCGGCGCCGAATGGGGCGACAAGAAATTTCTTTTCGACCTGTTTCCCTACGGCCCCGCCAAGCAGGCTGGCCGTTACGCCGGCACACCGAAACCGACTGGGTGCGTTTGACGCCACACTCAATCGTCCACTCGGCTACACTTGCCCTGGTTCAAACCAGGGCTATTTTTTTGCAGACCATGAAAAAACTTCTGATTTTCCCCATCCTTTTTTGCGCCGGCCAGGCACTGGCTTTCCCGTGGTATTCCTCGGGCGACCATATCCGTGGCGCCGATTTGATGACGCCCACGGAACGCAAGGACTACGCGAGCAAACTGCCCAATATGAAGTCGATGGACGAGTGCCGTGCCTTCATGAATGCGCACAACCTGGAACTGGACCAGCGCGCCAAGGTACGAGGGGTGGCGCTGCCCCCCATTTCCGGCGATCCCTGCGTGGTGATGAAAACGATGGGGCGGATCAAATAGCCGCCTCGTTGATGAAAAACGGCCCCTTCCGGGGCCGTTTTCCTTTCCACTGACGTGACTCAGTGGCTCGTGCCGAAGGAAAGATCGGCGTTACCGGCTGGCGTGGGCAGGCCGGCCAAACGGCAGCCCTGGGTAACCGGGCCGCGTGGGAACAGTTGATACAGATATTTGCGTCCACCCTGCTCGATATAAGCCTCTTCCAGACTGCGCAGCAGGCTACGGGCGTTGGTTTCCGGGCCACACTCGGCAAAGTGGTCACGCAGATAACAGATCACATCCATATGTGCGTCCGTCAGACCGATTCCTTCTTCGTGAGCGGCTTTGCGAGCCCTATCTTCGCTCCAGGGCTCCAGGTCGTTAAGAAAAGCGTCCGCATCGCAGGGCGCCATGCTTTCAGCAGCAACCAGTTTGTTGATATCGAGCATTTCCATTCTCCTCAAGTGGGTAAATGGGCTGTCATACAGCCTGATTATTGTTTAGCAGAGCCCCGATAGAATGCAATAACCCAATGTTTATAAAGACTTTATTGTCTTCATAGAGGATTGTCGACAGGCGCGCGCCAATGCCCGGACTTGCCGCCCAGCTTTTCTAGCAGGCGCACCGATTCGATGACCATGCCGCGATCCACCGCTTTGCACATGTCATAGATGGTGAGCAGGGCGACGCTGGCGGCGGTGAGGGCCTCCATCTCGACACCGGTGCGGCCAACGGTTTCCGCCGTGGCGGCGCAGTCGATGGCCGAGGCGGCATCGATCAGCGTGAACTCCAGCGTCACCCGGGTCAATGCGATGGGGTGGCAGAGCGGGATCAGGTCAGGCGTGCGTTTGCTGGCCATGATGCCGGCCAGGCGCGCGACACCGATCACATCGCCTTTCTTGGCGGCGCCGTCGCGGATCATGGCGAAGGTCGCGGGCTGCATGCGAATGCGGCCGGCGGCGACAGCCACGCGCCGGGTTTCCGCCTTCTCGCCGACACCGACCATCACGGCGCGGCCCTGTTCATCAAAGTGAGTCAAGTCGCCCAAGGATTTGTTCATGGCGCGTGGGGAACCAGTGCAAAAGGGCCGCTATCATACCCGCCATGAAAGCCACCGCCGCCGCCCTCCTGCTTGTCTTCAGCGTTCATTCTGTGGTTGCCGCCGGCCTGCCCGATCTGGGCGATTCCAGCCGTGCCACCCTGTCCGAATCCCAGGAGGACCAGATCGGCCGGGAAATCATGCGCCAGGTCCGCGACGACGCCGACTATCTGGACGACCCGGTTCTGGAAGATTACCTGGCGAACCTGGGCGACAAGCTGGCCTCCGCCTCACCCGAACCAGGGCGGCATTACGAGTTCTTTCCGGTGCGCGACTCCAGCATCAACGCCTTCGCCCTGCCCGGCGGTTTTATCGGCGTGCATACCGGGCTGGTTTCCGCCACACGCAACGAATCCGAACTGGCCGGCGTGCTCTCCCACGAACTCGCCCACGTCACCCAACATCACATCGCCCGCATGGTGGGTTCCCAGCAACTCAGCGGCATCGCCACCCTGGCTGCCCTGGCGGTGGCGATTCTGGCCGCGCGTTCCAACAGCCAGGCGTCGGAGGCGGTGATCGCAACGGCGCAGGCGATGAACATCCAGAACCAACTCGATTTCACCCGTGAACACGAGCGCGAGGCGGATCGCGTCGGGCTTCAGATCCTGAATGATGCCGGTTTCGCGCCGCTGGGCATGGTGACTTTCTTCGAACGCCTACAGTCGCAGGGGCGCCTTTATGAGAACAACGCGCCGGCCTACCTGCGCACCCACCCGCTGACTTACCAGCGCATCGCCGACATGCAGAATCGGGTGGCGCAGTTGCCCTACAAACAACATGCCAACAGCCTTGAATTTTTGCTGGTACGGGCGCGCATTCAAGCCAATGAAGGCGAAGCGGCCGATGCGCTACGCCGCTTCGAAGCCCAGGTTCAGGCCAATCCGGACCCTGCCGCCTGGTATGGCCTGGCCCGCGCGGCCCTGCGCGCCGGCAAACCGGAACGCGCGCACACGGCGCTAGCCAGGTTGGATTCCAGCAAAGCCACCTCCCCCGTGGTGTTGGCCCTCAAGGCGGAACTGGCGCTGAATGAGCGGCAACCCTCGCAGGCAATCGAGTTGCTGGCGCGCGCCATGCCCGCGCACGCCAGCTACCGCCCGCTGGCCTATCTCTATGCCCACGCCCTGCTCGCCGCCGGCAAGCCACGCGAGGCGTTGATCTTCGTCGGCGAACAGCAACGTACCTGGTTTGCCGACGCGAGGCTGTATGCCCTCCTGGCCGAAGCCCACCAGGCGCTGGGTGAACTGACGCAATCGCATCTGGCGCAAGCCGAGTCCTATGCCTTGCAGGATCGCCAGAATGCGGCCATCGAGCAGTTACAACTGGCGCAGAAGTCCGGTGGCGCGGACTTCTACACGCTCTCGATCATCGACGCCCGCCTGCGCGAGATGAAACAGCGGCAGCAGGCGGCGAAAGCGGAAAAATGATACGCAAACTGGAGACCCGAGGTCAGGTTGACGCGTAGGTTGGGCGGAGGAACGAAGCCCAACATCCCCACACCAGCCGCACCGTTGTTGGGCTTCGTCCCTCCGCCCAACCTACGTCGTTGTTTCATGGCATGGGGTGGCTCCGACCGAGCCATGTCGAGTTACATAGCGTCTACCTGACGTTCGCAAGTGTCAGGTAGCGATAAAGCCGCAACCTGACCTACGCGCCCCTCTCGCACCTTGGTAGCAACATACTTTTGTGTCGCTTATATCGTACCAATGCGAGCAACTCGCATTGCGTGGTGAGCCACATCCCCCCTATTCTCGGTCCCCGCTGAAGCGTGACCTTCGTTCGGGGGAAGCCGGACGGAGACTTTTTGTAATCGACCACAAGGAAGGAGACGACATGCGGAAACGCACTTCCATCATCACCGCGGTGCTGGCCACCCTGCTCGCCAGCTCGGCTTATGCCGCCGAAACCGGCAAGGATATTGCCTTCAACCGTTCCAAGGGCAACTGCCTGGCCTGCCATGGCATGCCCACGCTACCCGATGCCGAGCAACCCGGCGAAAGCGGCCCGCCGCTGATCGCCATGCAAGCCCGTTTCCCTGATAAGAAAGTGTTGCGCGCCAAGATCTGGGATGCCACCGCGAGCAACCCGGAATCCTTCATGCCACCGATGGGCAAGCATCAAATACTGACTGAACAAGAAATCGACAAGGTGGTCGAATTTCTCTACGGCCTGTAACCCCACCATCACGAATTTTGGAGAATGGCATGAAGAAAATCGTTATTGCACTGGCCGGCCTGGGCATCTTGGTGGGCGCGTTTTCCGCTTATGCGGGCCCGGAAGAAGATCGGCAAAAGCTCGTCAGCTATTTCAAAAACAAGTATCCCGACCTCAAGTTTGACGACTACATCTACAGCGCGCTGGCGTTCGATCCGGATGCGAAATCCCAGTACAACAGCATCATGGAATTTCCCCCCTACCTGAGCGAACTTGAGAAGGGCGAAAAGCTGTGGAACACGCCCTTGAAGAGTGGCAAGACCTACGCCGACTGCCTGCCCAATGGGGGCAAGATGATCGCGGGCAATTACCCCCTCTTCGACGATGCCCGCGGCAAGGTCATCACCCTGGAAGACGCCCTCAACGATTGCCGCAAGGCCAACGGCGAAGAGGCTTACAAGAACGCCGACCCCAAGACCATGGGTCTGCTAAGCGCCTACATGCGCACGTTGTCGGATGGCATGAAGGTCAACATCAAAGTGGTGGGTGAAGGCGCGCTGAAGGCCTATGAAGACGGCAAGAAGACCTTCTACCGCCGCGCCGGCCAGCTCAACTTCTCCTGTGGTAGCTGCCATGTGGACAATGCAGGTCTGCGCATTCGTTCCGAACTGCTGTCGCCGGTCATCGGCCAGACGACCCATTGGCCGGCATTCCGTGGTGGCGACAAGTTGGTCACCCTGCAAAAGCGTTATGAAGGTTGCCAGAAGAACGTGCGCCACAGCCCGGACAAAGCTGGCAGCACCCGCTACAACAACCTGGAGTATTTCCATTCCTACATGAGCAACGGCCTGGAAATGAAGTCCTCCGTGTTCCGCAAGTGAAGCAGTCGTGAACGTCTTTGAAAATCAGGGCTAGTTGCACGGATTTTCGTGTGAAACAACCGCGCGTCTTCACTGTAGCGCCGGCTTCCAGCCGGCTTCGTTCCTCTGATCATGACTACAAAGCCGGCTGGCCCTAAAGGATACCGGCCATTCAGGCCATAAAGCCGGCGCTACAAGTGCGAACTGTTTCATCATCCTGGGCGGCCTCGCCGCCATGAAAGTTAGGTTGAACCACGGATTGAACTAGCCGAACTGGTTCATCACGCCCATTTACCCCCTGCCAGGGCGCCACAACACTACGCGCTTGCCCCCGCAAGGGGGACGCCGGATTCGTAAGCGCTAAAGCGCCAACGAATCCGCAGCCTTACCCAACCAGGAGAACTCCATGTCCATGAATCGCCGCGAATTCCTGCAAATCCTCGCCGCCGCCGCCGCCGGCGGTTTCGCTCTGGATAGCCACCAGGCCCTGGCCGGCAACGCGTCCGCCCACTATTACGACCTGCCCGCCTTCGGCAATGTCTCGCTGATGCACATGACCGACTGCCACGCCCAGTTGAAGCCCATCTATTTCCGTGAGCCCAACGTCAATCTCGGCGTCGGTGCCTCCTTCGGCCGGGCGCCGCACCTGGTCGGCGAGCATCTGCTGAAGGCTTTCGGCATCCAATCCGGCGGCATCGATGCCCACGCCTTTACCTACCTCGACTTCACCGCCGCCGCCCGCACCTACGGCAAGGTCGGCGGCTTCGCCCACCTCAAGACCCTGGTCGACCAAGTCCGCGCCTCCCGCCCCGGCTCCCTTCTGATGGATGGCGGCGATACCTGGCAAGGCTCCGCCACCGCGTTGTGGACCAATGCGCAGGACATGGTGGATGCCTGTATCGCCCTCGGTGTCGACGTCATGACCTCGCACTGGGAAATGACGCTGGGTGCCCAGCGTGTGCAGGAGATCATCAATGGCGACTTCAAGCAGGCCGGCATCGAATTCGTCGCCCAGAACGTGGTCACCAACGACTTCGGCGACCAGGTGTTCAAGCCCTATGTCATCCGCAACATCAACGGGATACAGGTCGCCATCATCGGCCAGGCCTTCCCCTACACCCCCATTGCCAACCCGCGCTGGATGGTGCCGGACTGGTCGTTCGGCATCCGTGACGACTCCATGCAGAAGTTTGTCGACGAAGCCAGGGCCAAGGGCGCGCAAGTGGTCGTGGTGCTGTCGCACAACGGCATGGACGTGGACCTCAAGATGGCCAGCCGCGTCACCGGCATCGACGCCATCTTCGGCGGCCACACTCACGACGGCGTGCCGCAGCCGATCCCGGTGAAGAACGCCGCCGGAACTACCCTGGTCACCAACGCCGGCTCCAACGGCAAGTTCCTCGGGGTCATGGACTTCGACGTCAAGAACGGCAAGGTCCAGGGCTGGAAGTACCGCCTGATGCCGGTGTTCTCGAATCTGCTCGCCGCCGACCCGAAAATGGAGGCACTAATCACCCGAATCCGCGCCCCGTTCGAATCCAAACTCTCCGAGAAACTGGCCGTCACCGAAGACCTGCTCTACCGTCGTGGCAATTTCAACGGCACTTACGACCAATTGATCTGCGACGCGCTGATGCGGGTGAAAGGCGCCGACGCCGCCTTCTCGCCGGGCTTCCGCTGGGGTACCAGCCTGCTGCCGGGCGACGTCATCACCATGGAACAATTGATGGACCAGGTGGCCATCACCTACCCCGCCACCACACTCAACACCCTGAGCGGTGAAACCATCAAAACCATCATGGAAGACGTCTGCGACAACCTGTTCAACGACGACCCTTATTACCAACAGGGCGGCGACATGGTGCGCGTCGGCGGCGTCCAGTACAGCGTCACTCCCAATGCGACGATCGGCCACCGCATCGGCGACATGATGCTCAACGGCAAAGCGGTCGACCCCGCCAAGAAGTACAAGGTCGCCGGCTGGGCGCCGGTAGGTGAAGGCGTCACCGGCGTGCCAATCTGGGAGGTGGTGGCCGAATACCTGCGCGACGTGAAAGTGGTCAAACAAGTCAAGCTCAACCAGCCCCGTGTCATCGGCATGGGGAATAACCCTGGCATGGTGCTGTAAGCGTCCCGGGCTAGGTTCCCCGGGCTAGGTTCAATTCCCCGCGCACGCCACCGCTGCCGGCGCCTGGCTCCAGCCCTCGCCCAGTCGCGCCAATTGGGCTTCCGGCACGTCGCCGGCGATGGCCAGGCGAGCGCCGCCGGAATTCGGGCGCGGCCCCAGCCGCGCCCCCTCGACACCGAGCGCCCGCAGCTTTTCCATCTGCATCCGCGCCTTTGCCAGCGTCGGGAAAGCGCCCAGGGAAACCGCGTTCACCCTCACCCCGCCTCGGACCGGGGCGAGGTCCTTGACCCCTTTCTGGCGCGCCGCGTCGATGGCGGCCAACATCGCCTCGGTATTGGCGAACGGCGGCAGGTAGACCCACCAGCCCAGGCGCTGTTGCAGATGAATGGCATAACTTGAGGGGACAATGCCGGCGCCTTGCAGGCGCGCCTCGATTTCGCCCAGCAAAGCGTCATTCAGGGCTGGCCACGACAGACAGCGCGCCTTCGCGCTAGGCGCTTCCGCGGTCTGCGGTGCGGGCGCACCACCCGCTTCGGCCGATGCCGCCTCGGCCACCTTGGCGGGCGCGGCTTCCCAACGCTCGCCCCGGCCCAGCAGGCGCACCTTGTCGGCATTGAATTCCCCCAACTCGCTGTCCTGGCCACGCAGTTGTTCCAGGCTCAAGCCCGCGGCCAGCACCACGCCGTTCAGCAGCACCAGCAGACCGATCAATCGTCCCATTCGCTATCCTTCGCAATCCAGGCCAGGCCTTCCAAGACCAAGTCATCGGCCTCCACGACGGGGGGCTCCAGCCGGTTCGCCAAGCCCGCGCGCGCGCCGCCGCTCAGCAACACCGTCACCCCCTTGCCGCAAAGCTGAGCCAGGCGCTGGCGCAGGCCGGCCACCACCCCCACCTGCGCCAAGGCGATGCCGCTGGCGACCGCCGCGCCGGTGTTTACCGGAAAAGTGGCCAGCGAGGGGGAAAACGCCTGCACGCCCGCCGTCCCTTGCAGCAAGGCCGCCCGCATCAAGTCGGGGCCGGGCGCGATGGCGCCACCCAGAAACCGTCCATCCGCCGTCAAGGCATCCACGGTCAGCGCCGTACCCACCGTCACCACCACACAGTCACCCAAGCCACGCCGCGCCGCCGCCACCAGGGCAGCATAGCGATCGGCCCCGAGCGACTCTGGCGGCTGATAGGCATTGCGCACACCATGCGCATCCGCCGCCGGCGTCAACCAGGCAACGTGCTCGACACGATCCGCCAACAGCTTCTCCAGCGCCGCGCGGGTCGCCTCATTCGCCACGCAACACAGCAACGCCCGGCGCAGGGGGTAGATCGCCAGCTCGGCAGGCAAACAGGAAACCTCCCGTGTCAGACAAACCCCTTGCGCCTGCCATACCCCCGCCTGGCGCACCCCCCACTTGATGCGGGTATTGCCGGCATCGAGCAGCAGAATCATGGTGCCCTCCGCACACTCACCTCGCCATGTAGCGCCGGCGTCTCGCCGGCTTCGTTCTTCTGATCAGGCCCACGAAGCCGGCGAGACGCCGGCGCTACAGCACAAACAACGGTAACGACTTGCAGATTCATGCAGCGGCGCCCCGCAAACTCACCTCACCGGAATGGAAGCGCTGCAAACCGCGCTCGGTGGCCAGCAGCAGGGCGCCGCCGTCGTCCACGCCGACCGCCTGTCCGGCGATGCGTTCGCCATGACCGGTAAGCACCTGCACGGACTGATCCTGGTGCGCGTGCAGGGCTTGCCAATCCAGTCGAAACGGGGCGAAGCCGTCGCGTTCGAAACGCTCCAGATGGTCGTTCAGGCGCGCCGCCATTTCCCGCAACAGCACGTTGCGGTCAAGGCTGTGAGGGCCAAGGTGTTCGGAGAGGTCGGTAACCGGTTGGTCCAGCGCCGGACGCAGCGACTCCGCGCCCAGCACGTTGACCCCGACCCCGATGATCGCGGCACTCGGCCCCAGCATGTCGCCGGCCAACTCGATCAATACCCCGGCCAGTTTGGCGCCGTCGACCAGGATGTCGTTCGGCCATTTGACGGCGGCACCTTGCAGCCCCAGATCACGCAGCACCTGCGCCAACCCCAGCCCCACCACCAGGGACAAGCCCGACAACTCGCTGGCCGGACGATTGAAACGCCACAACAGGGAAAACATCAGGCCCCCGCCCAGGCCAGCCAACCAGATGCGACCACGGCGACCGCGCCCCTTGCCCTGCCATTCCGCCACCACCAAGCTTTTGTGCGGCGCGCCGGACTGAGCCAGAAGCATCAGATGGGCATTGGTCGAATCGAGCGTATCCAGCCGTTGGGAATGCACGCCGCAGGCAGACAAAGGCGGCGCGAAGGACGCCACATCCAGCCAGGTAACCGGCAGCGCCAGCCGGTAACCCCGCCCGCGCACCGCCTGAACCCGCAAACCCAGAGATTCGGCCTCATGCACCGCGTTATGCACGGAAGCACGCGAAATCCGCAGCCGGCGCGCCACCTCCTCGCCGGAACGGAATTCGTCATGGGAAAGCTGCCGGAGGATGTCCAGCAGGTGGGGAGTCATGGGTAGGGGCGAGGGTGGCGGATTGAGATGCGTAGGATGTGGTTACCGAAGGGTAGGGGCTTCATCAGAGCGCAGCGAACCGCATCATATGGCGCACCGTTGTTTGATGCAGTGGAGCGGATCAGCGGGCGTAACGGCGTAGCCCGGATGAAGCGATAGCGGAATCCGGGAGCCATCGTGATACGCCGAAATCCCCGGATTCCGCTACGCTGCATCCGGGCTACGCTGGCTGGCTAGGCAACCTGACCTACGAGTGTGGGCTAGCGTTGCCAGCAATCAGCCGCTGTGCCTGAGTGAGTCCCGGAAAGCTCCTGCACGCCTTGGTTGTTAAGGGTCAGATTGCCACATTGGGAATCGGCAGTAGCTGGGGTCGCTTCCAGCGTGAAGGCCTGCTCCTCTACGGCGGAGAAGCGGATGGCGTATCGCGGGGTGCCGTCCTTCGGGGAAGACCTGAGTGAATACAAAGCCCCGGCGGCATCTGTGAAACTGGTGTTGTTGATAGCGGTGACTTCATCAGGCAACCGGTTATATCTCCCCGTCGCCGTGTAGTTCCGCTCCATCCACCCCGCCACCTCCAGCAGCACCGTCTTCGCATCCGCCCGCTGCGCCCGCTGGATGTAGTCCTGGTAAGAACTCACCGCCACCGCGCTGAGAATGCCGACGATCATGATCGCCACCAGCAGTTCAATCAAAGTAAAACCCTTGCTCATTTTCCATCCCTCCATGGTGCTACCTGGCGGCGAACTTTACGCGATTCAAGCCGGCCTGACTGTGATCAATGCCCCGCCGGGGTAGCGCTTGTTTCACTCCCACTCGCCAGCGGATCAATCCAGCAACTCGAACCAGGAAACCCGTCCAGAACCTCCTGGGACGTTAATGGGGGAAACCACGGGTTTGCCAGTCGCGTCCTTATTGGTAGGCGAAGCGATGCCGAACATCGTATCCCCACGCCCATCAGCGAAACTCGTGCCGCCCGGCGTGTACCCCAACTTCAATCCGGCGGCCGGGGCATCCTTGGAATCGATGACGCCATCCTGATTCTCGTCAAACACCGGGAACGGGTCTTCCATCGTGCCATTCACCGCATCCAGGCCCATCAGCCAACCGTCACCGCCATACAGGCAGGGGTCAAGTTCGCCGCTGGCATCCAGACCAGGATAAAAGGTGTTGAACAACACGATGCCATTGATCAGATTCACCTTGCCGGTCAACCGTTCGCCATTTGTCGGCATATCCCAGTACCAGCCTAAATGCTTGCTGTCGGTAGCACATGCAGCCAAATCTTTACCCGCCGAACAGTAGGAAGGTATGGGTTGGGGATTAGCCGCCGGTTTACGAAATGTAGACGTCTCATCGAGCTGAAACTTCTGTTCAAGCAGATTGCTGCGCGTAATTCCGGACAAACCCCGATCCCACACGCCGTAAAAGGATTGCTCATCCGTATTGGTACGGTCGCCGATCTCGATGTATTTGCCGGTGCCAAACAACACTAAATACCCGAAAGCCGTTCCCTCCGCGTGGGACGCCACTTCCGGCGGGGAGATAATGTGCTGGCGTTTGTCGGCCACGTTTTTCGCTACAAATAAGGGGTCGCCAGCATAAGCCACACCCCATTTCGCGGGGTCGTTACCCTGAACATCAAAACGCCACAGATTGCCATTCAAATCGCCCGCAAAAATGACATCGACTTTGCCATCGCCATTCGTGTCATAGGGTGTGGGGGTGGACAGGCCATTGGTATCGAGGCCGCCAGTGGCCGTGTAGTTCGCATCGCCAACACAAAACTTGTGATAATCCGTATTTTCCGTCCAGGTGGTACCGTCGCCCGTCGGCCCGGTCAGATAAACAATAAATAAACAGGCTTGCGCGCCCGCCGCCTCCGGATAACCATTGCCGACAATCAGCGCCAACTTGCCATCGTTCATCCGGGTAATTTGCCGCGCCTGGCCTTTTTGATCCCCCCCCGCATCCGCGACCGGAAGATTGAACGTGTAATACATCTCCGGGTGAGTAAATTCCCACTTGACCCAGCCAGCCGCTTTGGCTTCGGTATTGCTGGTGGGGTCGGTCACATCCAGCAGGTAATAGCCCTTGCCGCCCTTGTTGGCGCCGCCGGCTAAAACAGTCCGCCAGCCGGTATCACCTCCCCAATCCACTTCCGCGGCAAAAGGCGAGCCATCGACAAAATACTTGTGTGCATAACCGGCGCTGGCAAGTTCATAGAGATGGGTTTGCACAAAGGAAGGCACATAGGCGAATAGTTCGCTGCCATCGCTCGCATTGACCGCATGCAACATGCCGTCATTGGCCCCCACATAAAGGACACCGGGCCGTGCTTTTTTAGCCACGCGGTATTCATTATAGCCAGGATAATCCACATTCGAACGCCCCGCCGGAGGGGCGGACACAAACCAGGGGTTGGAATTGGCGACATCGCCCAGGACATTACGCCCATTGGCATTGCCCGCAGAATAACCATCGGTATTAGTACGGTCGATATTGCGGCGGCGGAAAGTATAGGCCACGCCAGAAGCACAGGCATGTCCAGCCAGATCCTCGCATTCAGCACTGCCGCGCAGGTATTCGAGCAATTTACCGCCATAGGCATCCGGATCAGTAATGGTATTAGGTACAGCGGTTTTCAAAAAAGCTTGCGCGGTAGCGCCAATATTAGCCCAAAGAAACGGCACCCCTACGCCCCCGCTCAGGGTGGCAATGTTGCGAGCATTCCAAGTCTGCGCGGACACCTTCTCAGCCAGATCCCACGCGGGGTCCTTACCCACAGTGGGCTTGTTATCCGTTACCGTGACCGTATAGGCGCGCAAATGCCCTTTCCAGTCGCTTTCCACCGTGGCTTGATAGATATTACCGCCGGCGCTAAATGAGGTGGTATTGGCCGCGACCGATGAACCCGAAACATTATTGACCAGAATATCATTGAGCGATTGCAGTAGCTTATCGACCGCCACCCCGATATTTTCTCCTTGATAGAAAAAACCACGGCTATTCAGCACCATGTGCCAAAGATCATCGATGCCAACGGGAACGGCTAGGCTAAAGTCGGAACGGTCTTTATACCAGCCATCTGCCGGGTTGTCAGTTAATACCTGCAAGGCGTCGTCATAAGAATTAAGGGCTTTGTCTTTATTGAAGATGACGCCCTCATCGCTAGGACCTATCGCGTAACGCACAACATGCTGGGCTGTCTGTTTATCGTATTTTCCTGGCAGAAGATTATTAGAAAGGCCAGGCATCAAGTCCGTCGCCCAACCATAGGCGCCGGCATCAGACAGGGTACTTGAACGTTTGTCGGCATAGGGAGCGCCTAGCAAGTTATCAGCTTGCTTATATTCACCTGGAATCGTAACCCTTGGTATATAAGATATCGCAGTGTAATCCCGTATCGCGGTGTAATCCGGCGTCAAGACAATTTCATAATTTCTGCGGCAGGATCGCACTGGAGACTCGGCGACACCAGGGTCATCCCGATAAGGCGCCTCTGTTTTGAAATAGTCCGCCGTATTAGCGGGCTTCCAAACTGTTTTTGTGTGCGCCCGATTATCTGCTTGATCTTTAAAATATATAGGGGTAACAAAAACATTCTCATCTTGCTTGTAAATAATATCCGCTAACGCTTTGATAAGGTCTTTTTCAGTAGCATGGACCTCAACCTCAACCTTCGTGGTTATGCCTCCGTTTGCATCAATATGATTGTGAAAAATACCCAAACGCAGCTTACTCAGTAAATCCTTGTTTTTTGAGCTAAGCGTATCGACCAACCTTGCCATCATGCCGCGCCCCGCAAGGTCTGCGCTACGCCAATAGGTAAACCAATGCGCGAAGTTTACTTTCGTATCATCATCCATTTTCTGCCATTGCGTTTGTTCATAACTTGTCGAATTCCAGACATTCCCATTCTGATAAGTCCAATATTGGCCAATAAGATTGAGCATATCCGAGGTTATTATTGATTCTTTAGCGCACGGATTAGCCGGCGGTGTATCGTTTTTTTCATCACAGCGACGTGACAAGTGCTTAACTGATGTACTCAAATCCGCCTGCGGATCTTGTCGCAAGGGGTCTTGTCGCAAGGGGTGATAATAAGGCTTAATAGCCTGTATTGCATCCAGGTAGGGGGTAAAACTGTAGCCACCAATATCGGGCCAAGGCAAATAACCCTTCTTGTTATTGCTATCCGCAAGGATTTTATTAAAATACAAAAAATTCAAGTCAGATCGTAGATATCTCGCTCTCCCGGTAACCGTCGGATGCACCGCAGTCGATTCCGGATATTGCTCCTCGGTCACGGCCTGGGCTGTCTCACCAGGAACATAATCCAGCGGCTTGAATTCTTCGACGCCGTTAAAAGTGATATTGTCATAATGATATAATGCAACATCACTTGTTACTAGGTCTCCCTTTTCCACCCGAGTGACCTTGGGCCACGGCGTTACCCTCCAGACAAACATTTCATTGCCCTCTTCCGGCTCATAAAACGGCTCACCAATATGCCAAACGTTAATCGAGGTCGGCTGTCCCTCTGTTATGCAAGGGCTTTCAATATCTTTTCCATCACAATTATTATTTGATGAATATCGCTCTCTCCACGGCGCCTTCCGTAACGAAACCTCATTATATTCTGTATTATAGACCGGCGAGATAATGACATTCGGCGGCAATGGCTGGGTGACATAAAGCGGCGTGTCGCTGACACTCAATCCGGCCGCATTGGCCAGAGACAGGCACAGTAGCCCATAACCCAGGCCGACAGTTTTTATCAGACTTTTATCGTTCATGATCCGGCTCCTTCAATCACGGCTTATAGACTTCCTGCAACATCACTCGCGTACCACTGCGCATCCCATAGCCACGCACGGTGATGCGGTAGTAATAATCCGAACTTTTTTGAAACGGCTCGACCAGGTATTCCGGCTGGTGCAACACCATGGGAAAAGCTGTCGGCAATTCAGCTTGATAGCCCGCATTCACCGCCAGAACCGTTTTACCTTTCGTTCCTTTCTCTTTATTCTTGAAGGCAGCCTCCTGGTAATACTGAATAGCGTTATCCCAACCACTTTCTATCTGCCATCTGGCCTGGCTTTTCTTATCTTTGTCTATCCCATTCCAGTCTGTCCCATTTGCGTCCATCGTCGCCCCGTTGTAGAAAAGGCCATATTTGCCCGCTTGCCCGGTGTAGTCTTTTATTCCGTCATCCGCTTCCATCACAATTTTCCCGACTATCCGGCCGGAGTCGCGGATATACAGTTCCGCGTCGCGCAATCCGGCTTCGGCGGCCTGGAAAGCCAGATTGCGATCGCGCGCATTGCCGGCCATGCGGCCTTCCAATAGCGCGGTTCCCAGCGTGCTCATGCCCAGGATGGTGAGCACGGTCAGAAATATCAGGCTGGTGATCAGCGCCGCGCCCGCCTGTTTTGGGGAATGAATAAGCGGCTTCATGGCGTCGGTAAGCTATGGATATTGTTGCGCAGGGCGAAGACGGAGGTGAAAGTGCGGCGCAAGCGGGTGTCGGCGGGTTTGGGGGTGAAGTCGTTACCCGCGCAATCCTTTATCGTTTGCGTCGCATTGACCACCCCATTGCCAGTCGAACGCACCCGGAAGCAAACCTCCACCGCCACCACCGGATTGCCAGGCGCCGTCGTCCAGGTGCCATCACCCATGGTATAGCGGAATTGCAGTTCTTCCACGCCTTCGGCGAAAGGCTGGGAGCCGCCACCGCCATTGCCCTCACAGCGCAACTGCCTCTTCTTATCCTCATTGCCATCAAAGCTTATTGTATTGCTGACGGTGGCATATTTATTTGCGCTTTTCGTATCGGGTATCACCGTCTTGGCTATATTTTCGCCATTGCCATTGCAATCCCGTATGTCATCGGGCTTCTTCCCCATATCTGAATCCTGGTATTGCACGGTCAGGGTTGTGTCAGTCCCCGCAATCGGCGTCGGCACAGAAGGCAGCAGTGTGTTTCCCGGCGAGATAACGGTGCGCCCCGCCGACCGCAATTGCCGGCCGATGAATTCCAGGGCAAAGCGGCCGGTGTCCTGCACCCGCGCGCTGGCGTCCTGGGTGCGGTAGGTGGAGCGGCTGCCCATGAGGATATAGCCCAGGCTTGTGGTAATCATGAGGCCCAGGGTCATGGCGATCATGAGTTCGATCAGGGTGAGGCCGGTTTGTGGCCCATAACGCGCGGAGGGGCTCATGGCAGGATGACGGTGTAATAACAGTTGGTGTCAGCTTTAACATCACCACAGGCCAGGATGACCGGATCGGGTTTAGCCCCAGCCCAGCCGTTGGCGCCATTTAACTGAAGGTCGGTCCAGCGTGTAGCGACGTAAAACGTATTGGATCCGTTGACAACCTCATGCACCTGAACTTGTCCGCCTGGCAAACTCGCCACCAGGCACTTGGCGCGGTCAGAAAAGGTCACCCCGTCTTTGGGATCACCGCATTTGGATACGTCGGCATCTATTGAGAAGTTGTCGTAAGCATTGGCCTTCGCACCCGCCTGATCCGCCTTGATACGTTCCGCCAAGTCCTGCGCAACTTGGGCCGCCACCGTTTGGTAGTAGGCATTGCGATTGTTCTTGAGGCCAGTCATTTGCAGGCCCGCCAAACCCAGCAGGCCGAGGGAGAGAATGACTACCGTCACCATGACTTCCAGCAGGGTGAGGCCGGATTGCTTACGCAACTGCTGAGATAGGGCTTGTTGATTTTTCATCCGCATTCCTTCATGGCGTGCAGTCATTTATTTCGTTTCCATCGGCTTCATCAGGTGTGCCGTTGTTATCGGTATCTGTTGCAATCCTGGCACGCCCAGTTATGTGGAGCACGATCGCTTTCAATCGCTCGTTATTCACGACGCCATCTTTGCAAACCACCAATGTGCTGTTGTTGTTGGTGCGGCCGTCGGGCAGGAATGTGATTCGATTGGTAACGTTGTTGTTTCCTCTCAACGTCCAGCCGGTGGATAGCGCGGCATGAACCCGCAGGACTTCCTCGTTGAGCCCGCCCGGGCAGGTCGCGTTGCTAACGGTCTGATCATCGTTGCAATCCACGAACACCTTCCAACCCTTTTCCCACTCACCAGCTGTGCATACGGAGTTAACCGCCGTTGCAGTGCCCTTGCACACCACCACCCGCATCCCCCGAGTAATCGCCTCACTCCGCGCGTAATTAATATCCGCCAGCAAATCATTGCCATAGCTGGTTGCCGTATTGGAAGTAATCATGTCGACAAATGAGGGCACACCGATGGTGAGCAGAATCACGGCGATGCTCAGGGTGACCAAAAGCTCGATCAGGCTGAGGCCGCGTTGCAGGGTGTTTGCCAGGTGGTGGCGCATGGTGCCGGGTGCTCCCATTTAGGCTGTGCTGATTGGGCTGCTCATTGGGCTGCTATCCTAGCCGCGCCGTGGCCCTCGGGCAGCAGGCGGACGACGAGCGGCGATTCTGCCACGATGAACGGCGCATTCCCGTGTCTTCTCAGTCGTGTGGGTTGGGCAAAGCGCCGCGTGCCCAACTGAGCGCCGCTGGATACGCTCTCCGTAGGAGCGGCTTTAACGTGAAACAAGCTCACGCCCCTGCTGTAGCACCGTATATGGACTCCTCCCAATAAACAAGGAAGAGTGGGTCTATTTTTTCAAGGCGGATGCGCCCGGGGCGGCGGTGGATAACGCGTCGTACTCGGCAAAGCGGTGGATCGGGCCAGCGGTTCTTGCCACGGCAATCGGGATCAAAACAGCAACACGGGGAAAACAAGAGCGAATCACGCATCCGGCGCCAAGGTGCGACTGCGCGCGTATATCCGACCTGTTGCTGGAGGGCGATGCCTCCTGGCCATGATGGGCATCCGCGCGGCGGGGGCTTATAG
>Ga0210058_1000322_pt1 | contig 46406 bp, 40 predicted proteins | sample CryGeymeta201511_FD_183979 | JGI IMG/M metagenome (GOLD analysis project Ga0210058, IMG submission 183979) | Groundwater microbial communities from Crystal Geyser aquifers in Utah, USA - Crystal Geyser metaG 2015-11 (SPAdes) (version 2) | ecosystem: Environmental > Aquatic > Deep subsurface >...
GCGGTCGGATTACAGCCGATGTACCGAAAGTCCGACAGCCTCCTAGTGTGCTTGCTTCCTACAATGCTTCTTATGTTTTCTTCGACCCCACCCACCCCTGCCCCCGATGCCGATCTGTTGCGCAATTTGAACCCTGAGCAGCTGGCCGCCGTCACCCTGCCTGCTGAGCACGCGCTGATTCTGGCTGGCGCGGGTTCTGGCAAAACCCGGGTGTTGACCACACGCATCGCTTATTTGCTGCAAACCGGCCAGGTGTCGCCCGGCGGCATCATGGCGGTGACGTTTACCAACAAGGCCGCCAAAGAAATGATGACGCGTCTGGCGGCCATGCTGCCGCTGAATGTGCGCGGCATGTGGATCGGCACTTTTCACGGCCTGTGCAACCGTTTTTTGCGCGCCCATTACAAGCTGGCCAACCTGCCCCAAGCCTTCCAGATTCTTGACACGCAAGACCAGTTGTCCAGCATCAAGCGCTTGTACAAGCAGTTTGGTATTGACGACGAACGTTACCCGGTCAAGCAAACGCAGTGGTTCATTGGCGGCTGCAAAGAAGACGGTTTGCGCCCGGCGCAGGTGGTGGCCAAAGACCCCGAGACACGCAAAAAGGTCGAGATTTACCAGCTCTATGAAGAGCAATGCCAGCGCGAAGGCGTGGTCGATTTTGGCGAACTGATGCTGCGCAGTTACGAGCTACTGCGTGACAACGATCCGATTCGCGAGCACTACCAGCGCCGCTTTAGGCACATCCTGATCGACGAATTCCAGGACACCAACAAGCTGCAATACGCATGGATCAAGATGCTGGCTGGCACCGGCGCGCACAGCAGCGTGGACGGCGCTTTTGCGCCCACCGGTTGCGTGCTGGCGGTGGGCGATGACGACCAAAGTATTTACGCCTTTCGCGGCGCGCGCGTGGGCAACATGGCCGATTTTGTGCGCGAATTTCATGTGCAGCACCAGATCAAGCTCGAAGAAAACTACCGCAGCGGCAGCAACATTCTGGACAGCGCCAACGCCTTGATCAGCCACAACGCCAAGCGCTTGGGCAAGAACCTGCGCACCGCGCAAGGGCCAGGTGAGCCGGTGCGGGTGTTTGAAGCCCCCAGCGATTTTCTTGAAGCCAACTGGATGGTTGATGAAATGCGGGAACTCGTGGGGGCCGCCGCGCCGGGCCGGCCCAAGCAAGGCAGCACCCCCTCGGGGGGCAGCGAGGACACGTCAGTGCCGAGCGTGGGGGCTTTTTTTCAGAGAAAAGAGATTGCCGTGCTGTACCGCAGCAATGCGCAAAGCCGGGTGATTGAAACCGCGCTGTTCAACGCCGGCATGCCCTACAAGGTCTACGGCGGCCTGCGCTTTTTCGAGCGCGCTGAAATCAAGAACGCGCTGGCCTACCTACGCCTGCTGGAGAACCCGCGCGACGACACCAGCTTCATGCGCGCGGTCAACTTTCCGCCGCGTGGCATCGGCGCGCGCAGCTTGGAGCAGTTGCAGGACGCGGCGCGCAGCCTGGGCTGTGCCCTGAGCGATGCGGTCAGCAGCCTGGGCGGCAAGGCGGGCAGCAACATTGGTGCCTTTCTGGCCGGTATTGACGTGCTGCGCGAGCAGACCCAAGGCTTGAGCCTGCGCGAAACCATTGAAGCAACGCTCAAACACAGCGGCTTGATCGAACATTACAAGGCCGACCGCGAAGGCCAAGACCGCGTTGAAAACTTGGCGGAACTCGTCAACGCTGCCGAGAGTTTTGTGTCAATCGAAGGCTTTGGCCGCGATGCGGTGGCGCTGCCTGTGGACGAGCTGGGCAACGCGCTGACGCAGTCGCCCGCCTCGCAAGGGCTGGACATGAGCCAACCCATGCAAGACCTCCCCGCGCCCGACGCCGACACTGGCGAAACCTTGTCGCCACTGGCCGCTTTTTTGACCCATGCCGCGCTGGAAGCCGGTGACAACCAAGCGCAAGCCGGGCAAGACGCCATCCAGCTCATGACGGTGCACGCCAGCAAGGGTCTGGAGTTTGACTGCGTGTTCATCACCGGCATGGAAGAGGGCCTGTTCCCGCATGAAAACTCCATGACCGACCGCGAGAGTCTGGAGGAAGAACGCCGCCTGATGTACGTGGCCATCACCCGCGCTAGATCCCGCTTGTACCTGAGCCACGCGCAAACCCGCATGCTGCACGGCCAGACGCGCTACAACATGAAGAGCCGGTTTTTTGACGAGCTACCCGAAGAGGCGCTGAAGTGGATCACGCCCAAGAACCAGGGCTACGGGCGCAGTGGCAGTTCTTCGGATGCTACTTATTTGGGAGCTGCTAACGCTTATTCTGCGGGGGCTAGAGGCCAATTTGGCGCTGATTATTCCAAATACACCGCACCCCCTGTGCCGGTGCAAAAGGCACCCCCCAGCGGCTTGCAGCTGAAGCAAAAAGTGTTTCACGCCAAGTTTGGCGAAGGCACGGTGACGGCGCTGGAAGGCAACGGCGACGATGCCCGCGCGCAGATCAACTTTCCGCGCCACGGCGTGAAATGGCTGGCGCTTGCCGTGGCCAAGCTCACGCCGGTGCCATAAGATGAGGGCAGACTCTCACCCTGCGGTCTGAGCGCTCAAGTGAGTGCCGCGATGAGGTAACGCGAAGGACACACCTTTGTCATAACACTGTCACATAAGTAAAGCACACTGTGCCGCGCTAACTCCATTTGACCGCATGATTACCCCCGCCATTTCCACCTTAGACCCCGCCGACAACCCGGTCGATACCCACTGGCTTGACCGTGACATGAGCTTGTTGGCGTTCAACGCGCGGGTGCTTCACTGGGCGCAAAAGCCTGATGTACCGTTGCTTGAGCGGCTGCGCTACCTGACCATTGTGTCGTCCAATCTGGATGAATTTTTTGAAGTGCGCGCAGCGCTCTACACCAGTTTGGCCAAGCCCAAGGTGGACTTGAGCGCGATTGACGCGCAAGCGCAAGCGGCTCTGAGCCAGGTGGCGCACAGCCTGGTGGATGCGCAGTACGCCTTGTACAACGATGTCCTGATGCCCGCGCTGGCCAAAGAAGGTGTTCGCGTGGTGCCGCATGGTGACCGCTCACTGGCGCAGCAGCGCTGGGTGAAAAGTTTTTTTGAGCGTGAGGTGCGGCCATTGTTGCTGCCCGTTGGGCTGGATCCGGCGCACCCGTTTCCGCAGGTGGCCAACAAGTCGCTGAACTTCATTGTGCGTCTGTCGGGTCATGACGCCTTTGGCCGCGACAACGAAATCGCCATCGTCAAGGTGCCGCGCAGCCTGCCGCGTTTCATTCGCCTGCCTGACAACCTGTCTGGCAAACGTACGCTGTTTTTGTCTATCTCCAGCGTCATCCGAAGTCACCTCAAGGATTTGTTTCCAGGTCGTGTGGTCGGCGATTTTTCGCAATTTCGCGTCACGCGTCATTCCGATTTGTCGGTCGACGAAGAGGACGTCAAGAACCTGCGCACCGCACTGCGTCAGGGTCTTGTGCACCGTAACTACGGTCAGGCGGTGCGGCTGGAGATTTCGGCAGGTTGTGCCGAATCCTTGGCTCAGATGCTGTTGCGCCAGTTTGAACTGCCAGCCTCGGCGCTGTACCGGGTGCATGGCCCTGTCAATTTGGTGCGCTTGAGTCAGCTGATTGACCTGATTGATCAACCCAAGTGGTTGTTTCCACGCTATGAAGCCAGCTACCCGCATCAGCTGGCAACCACCACTCCGATCATTGAACAGATCAAGGCGGGCGACGTGCTGATTCATCAGCCCTACGAGAGTTTTGACGGTGTGCTCGCCTTTTTACGCGAGGCGGTCAACGATCCTGCTGTGTTGGCGATCAAGCAGACCATTTACCGCACCGGCTCTGATTCGGTATTGATGGAATTGCTGCGCCAGGCGGTGCAGCGTGGCAAAGAGGTGACGGTGGTGGTCGAACTCAAAGCCCGCTTTGACGAAGAAGCCAATATCAACTGGGCCGAAAAGCTCGAATACATCGGCGCCCAGGTGGTTTATGGGGTAGTCGGCCTCAAGACGCACGCCAAGATGCTGTTGGTATCAAGGCGCGAAGGCCGCAATATTTGCCGCTACGGCCACTTGTCCACGGGCAACTACAACCCCAAGACTGCGCGGCTCTATACCGATTTGAGCTACCTGACCGCCAATCCAAAAATCACGCAAGACATGGAAACCGTGTTCGGCCTGCTGGCCAACCAGAGCCGCATTCCGCGCCTGGGCAAGCTGATTCTGGCGCCATTTGCCCTGCAGCGCAGCCTGATCGACTGGGTTGAAAAGACCGCCAAGGCGGCCACAGCGGGTGTCACAGGACGCATCATCCTGAAGATGAATTCGTTGACCGATGAGAAGCTGATGGAAGCGCTGGTGCAAGCGGGGCAGGCCGGTGTGCAGATTGACCTGATCGTGCGCGGCGCCTGCATGTTGCCAGCGCAGCGCGCTGGTTTTACCGACAACATCCGGGTGCGCTCGATCATCGGGCGCTTTCTGGAGCATTCACGGGTGTTTTATTTTTGTGCCGGTACGCAGGAAGCGTTGTACTTGTCCAGCGCCGACTGGATGAACCGAAACATGCTGCGCCGCATTGAGCTGGCCTGGCCAGTTGAAGACGCTGCCCTGCGTCAGCGCATCATCGACGAGTGCCTGACCACTTATCTACACGACAGTGTGAACGCCTGGACGATGCAAGCCGACGGCCATTACGTCCAGGTGCATGGCACGCGCAGCCGCAGCACAGCCAAAACCAAGCCGCCGCTGGGTGCGCAGGGCAAATTGATGGCGCGCTACTCGGCCAAGAGCTGATGTTGCCCTGAATGCAATGCTATGGATCTGATTCTTTGGCGCCACGCGCAGGCACAGGACGCCCCACCCGGGTGCGACGACGCCTCGCGTGCGCTGACGCACAAGGGCGAAGGGCAGGCGGCGCGCATTGCCGCATGGCTGGACCGCCAGTTGCCCGAAAGTACACGCGTGCTGGTGAGTCCGGCCAGGCGTGCAGAACAAACCGCCAAGGCGCTCGGGCGCAAATACAAGCTGCGTGATGAACTGGTACCGGACAGTTCGGCAGAGGAACTGCTGGCGCTGCTCAAGTGGTCACCCGAGACTGCAGCGCCGCACAAGGGCGCGGTTTTGCTGGTGGGGCACCAGCCGATGCTGGGGCAATTGGCAGCGCGCTTGCTGGGTACGGCCGAGTCAGTCTGCGACATCCGCAAAGGCGCGGTATGGTGGTTGCGCAGCCGCTACCGCGACGGCCAGCTGCACGTGGCTTTGGTCGCGGTCGTCAGCCCTGATCTTATTTGACGTCTTTGGGACGCCCTGTTTTGATGGTGGGAACATTGCTCAGCGCCGCTTTGAACTGGATGTCTGACAGGGCAGCCAGTGCCTTGATGCCGGCGCGCAGGAGCTCGCTTTTCTTGACCGATTGGCCCAGCTTGCCGGCACGCACCTTGAGCAGATCAATCACCACATACTCGTCTTTGGGGATGGTGAAGCTGTCGCGCACCAGTTTGGCTTTTTTGACCTTGCTGGGCTTGGCTGCGGTGACCGTCGGCTTGGGTGCAAGCACTTTAGGTGCTACGGCTTTTGCGGCGGGTGCTACCAATTTCTTGGCCACCGGTTTTACCGTGGTAGCGGCTTTGACAGGAGCCTTTTTGGCGGCGGTAGGTTTGCTGGGAGTAGCGCTGGTATTCATGGCGATTCCTTGGTTGGTGAATGATGTAAACAGTATAAACCGTTTACATCTTTTTTGTCCAGTGCGTTGCCCTCATAGGCTGGCAAACAGCGTGTCAATGTCAAATTGATGACAAATTCATGGCAGAAAAATTACTTGCAGACCGTTTGATTTTGATCAGGATTTGCTCGGTTACAGTTCGTAACAAGCGGCCCGTTGCCGTTAGCATACAGCGGCAAAAAACGATGGAGTGTGACTATGTCAAGGCATCTGGATAACCTGGAAAGACTGTTCAACCGATTGCATCTGTGCATCGGCATCGACGACGATCTGACACAACAGGTGGCGCAAGACTTGCAGCGGCTCAAGCGTGTCGAACCGGCTACCCGTTTGCCCTATGACCGGTCTATTTCGTATCGAAAATTTATAGCGACTGTCACGCAAGACAGGTGCGCCACCGACGCATCCTTGGCCACCCGCTGATGACGTTTGCGGCGCTGCACAGTGGCCTCAGCGGCGGCTGTACAGGCGTGAGCGCTGCAGCGCCAGCAGTTCCTGCAGCCCGTGCAACACACACGCCAACAGCACGGGGATACGGTAAATATGAAGTCTGGTCAGCATCGTCTTGCCCTCCTGGGAATGTGAATTAGATTGACAGGGTAACCCCGCCGCGTGACACCTGTGTGTCAGTGCCAAACAACCACAGGGTATTGCCGCTTTGTCTTGCGGCAACGGGTGCAGTGCCTATATGCTCAGCGCACATGATGTCCAAATTTTCAATTTGTAGGCCAAGCACTTGAACCCACGCAAGCTGCCAGAGCTTGATGCGCTGGAGCGCATCATTGAGCTTGGAGCCTCCTGGCTCGATGTGCACGTCGCCTGCCAAGTGACGATGCCCAAGGGGGGCAGCTACCCGGTATATGTGATCACACTGGGCAATCCGTCGCCCGATGTTCCCGCAGTGGGTTACTTTGGCGGTGTGCATGGTTTGGAGCGCATTGGCGCCGAGGTGGTGATGGCCTACCTGCACAGCCTAGTGATGCGCCTGCAGTGGGACAGCACCTTGCACAAACAACTGGAGTCGCTGCGCCTGGTCTTCATGCCCATCGTCAACCCGGGTGGTCTTGCTCTGGGCACACGGGCCAATCCCAACGGCGTTGACCTGATGCGCAACGCGCCGGTACAGGCCACAGAGCCGGTGCCGTTTCTGGTTGGCGGGCAGCGCATCAGTGCTGGCTTGCCCTGGTATCGTGGTCTGGAGAATCAGGCCATGGAAGCGGAAAATCAGGCCGTTTGTGCAGTGGTCACGCAGGAGTTGCTGACGCGTTCTTTCAGTGTGTCGGTGGATTGCCACTCAGGTTTTGGTGCGCGGGATCGCATCTGGTTTCCATTTGCGCACCAACGCGCACCCATGACCCACCTGGCGGAACTGCGCGCGCTGAAAAATATTTTTGTCCAGTCCAACAGCCATCATCGCTATGTGATTGAGCCACAGAGCCTGCAGTACCTGGCCCACGGTGATTTATGGGACCACCTCTATCTGCAGGCCTGCACCAGGCCAGGGCGGATTTTTCTGCCATTGACACTGGAGATGGGTTCCTGGCTATGGGTCAAAAAGAACCCGCGTCAGCTGTTTTCGCGGCACGGCATCTTTAACCCGCTGATTGCACACCGGCAGCAGCGGGTGTTGCGACAGCATCAGCTGTTACTGGATTTTCTGGCTCGTGCGGCCAGTGGACACAAGCTGTGGTTGCCAACCGAGCAAACGCGCGCGGCGTTGCATGCGCAAGCGCTGCAGCACTGGTATTGAGGTGGCATGGCCAGCTGGATATTTTTGCGTGGTCTGAGCCGCGAAAGTGGCCATTGGGGCGACTTTGTCGACACTTTCCAGACCCGCTTCTCATCCGAGCAGGTTGTTCTGCTGGACTTGCCCGGCAACGGCGTGCTGCATCATCAAGGCAGCCCTACCCATGTCCATGCCATGGTCGATGCCTATCGCGCACAGCTGGCGCAGCGCGGCCTGACACCACCCTACCATCTGTTGGCTCTGTCTTTGGGTGGCATGGTGGCGGTGGCCTGGGCGCAGACGCATCCCCATGAGGTAGCAGGCCAGGTCTTGATCAACACCAGCATGCGACCCTTCAGCCCGTTCTACCAACGGCTGCGCCCGGCGAACTACTTGACACTTTTGCGCCTGGCGTTGCCTGGATGTAACGATGCGGTGCTGGAGCGCACGGTTTTGAACCTGACCAGCGCATGCGCCAACCCCATCGTGTTGCCCGACTGGCTTGCGCTGCGCGAGAGACATCCGGTGTCAACGCGCAATACGCTGGCGCAACTGCTGGCGGCAGCGCGATTTCAGGCCGACAGGCAAGCGCCGTCGGCAGCCACGCTGGTGCTGGCCAGCACGCACGATCAACTGGTTTCAGTGCAGTGTTCGCTGGCGCTGGCGGCTGCCTGGCACAGCCGGGTGTGCGTGCATCCCTGGGCCGGTCACGATTTGCCATTGGACGACGGCGCTTGGGTCACAAAACAGATTGCGCAATGGCAGGTCACCAAATTGTCATGAAATCGCCATAAGGCTGTCACGCACGCCATCGAAGATCAGGCATCAACTTAGAAGGAGATGCCATGAGAGAACTACCCAACCCCACCTTTGATCTGTCGCCGACCTCACTGCCACGGGGGTTACTTCACCGACCCTCTCCAACGTCTCAACCCGTTCAAGGCCTTGCTGCGTCGCCGACCAAAGATCGGGCGCTGGTGGTCACCTGGGCCAGGCATCTTGACCAGGTTCGACAAGTCCAACGGCTGAGGTACAAGGTTTTTGCTGAAGAAATGGGCGCACGGCTGAGTTCTGCGGTGCCCGGCCATGATATTGATTTGTTCGATAACTTCTGTGAGCACCTGATGGTCTGCGATCAGGTCACCGACGAGGTGGTCGGTACCTATCGCTTGCTGACACCGGCGCAGGCCAAGCGTGCTGGCGGCATGTACAGCGATCAGGAATTTGACCTGACCCGCCTGCGTAGCCTGCGTGAACACATGGTGGAATTGGGTCGCAGTTGTGTTCACCCAGACTACCGCCATGGGGGTGTCATCATGGCGTTGTGGGGCGCGTTGGCCGAGTTCATGGTGCGCAACAAACTCGACACCATGATCGGTTGCGCCAGCATCCCGATGCTGCACAACGGCGTGACCAGTGGCGACGCTGCGGCGAGTATCTGGCAACAGGTCAAGCAGACGCACATGGCTGGCATTGAATACCATGTACGAGCTCGCTTACCCTTGCCGGTAGAGCAGTTCGACACCAGCCTCGTGGTGGAGCCACCGGCCTTGATCAAGGGTTACCTGCGCCTGGGCGCCAAGGTGCTCGGTGCACCCGCCTGGGACCCGGACTTCAACACGGCAGACTTGCCCATGCTGATGCGCATCAACGACCTGCCCACGCGCTACCGCAAGCACTTTCTGGGGCACTGATGCGCGCCGACTTCAGCTCGCTGGCTTTCTTTGCGCCAGGCATCACTGCACATGGCGCGCAAGCCAGTGCTGAGTCAGCGCAAAACCGTTACCGCGCCGTCTTCATCTCTGACCTGCACTTGGGCACACCCGGTTGCCAGGCTGAAGCCTTGCTGGCGTTCATCAAGGCGCATCCCAGTGACTACCTTTACTTGGTCGGCGACATTGTGGATGGCTGGCAGCTGCGTCGTCGCTGGTACTGGCCCGGGCTGCACAACGACGTGGTGCAAAAACTGTTGCGCCGTGCGCGCAAGGGTTGCCGGGTGGTCTTCATTGCCGGTAACCACGACGAATTTGCACGTGCATTTGTTGGCCACCAGTTTGGTGGTATCGAAGTACAGGAAGACGCTGTTCACACCACCGCCGACGGTAAGTCGATGTGGGTGACACACGGCGACCAATTTGACGGCGTGATCCAGTGTGCCAAGTGGCTGGCGTATCTGGGTGACAACCTGTATGAATTCACTTTGCGGCTGAACCGGCATCTCAACAGCTGGCGTGCGCGCCTGGGCTTGCCTTACTGGTCGCTGTCGGCGTATCTGAAACACCGTGTCAAAAAAGCCATGATGTATGTCGCCGACTTCGAGAAGGCGGTCGCGCATGAGGCGTGGCGGCGAGGCCATGATGGCGTGGTTTGTGGTCACATTCACCGCGCCGAAATGCGCGACATTGACGGCGTCCTGTATTGCAATGATGGCGACTGGGTGGAGAGTTGTTCGGCGCTGATCGAGCACCAAGACGGCCGTCTGGAACTGCGCCACTGGACGGCGCTGGGCTCACAGCAAGAAGCCACTGTGTCATCGCGCTGAAACAAATCATTTGTACCATTTGGTGACAAGGAGGGTTGGCCTTATGTTAAAAAAAACTGCGTTACTGCTTTTGGTGTTACCAGGTTTGGCGTCATGTGCAGCAACAGGATGTACCGTCGGCGACGTTGAACCAACGTGGCGGTTAACATGAATATGTTGTACCCGAAGACGTGGGCTTCAACGGCTGTGGACATGGCGACCAGACCAGCGATACCATCGCATCCTAGGGCGCGCGTCACAGCGCAGGGCAGTTTAGCTCGAGTGTTACAGGATCAGCAACTGCATGCGGTATTTCAGCCGATTGTCGACCTGCGCGATGGTGGCGTATTTGCCCATGAGGCGCTCATACGGGGACCGACAGGTACGCCATTGCACAGCCCGGACGCGTTGCTGACCGCTGCTGCCAAAGAAGAGCTGGGGTACGAATTTGAAATGGCTTGCATCGTCACCCAGCTGTTTGCCTGGGGCAAGCTGCGCCAGAGCGGACGTCTGTTTCTCAACATCAGCGCAGAGGTGATGGTTGAGCTGGTGTCGCATCGGGGCATTCGGCATTTGCTTGGGCAACTCAACCTGAGTGGTGTATTGCCGAGGCATGTGGTGCTGGAAATCACCGAGCATGAGCGCGTCAAAGACATGGATCGCCTGGGCGAAGTTGTCAGCGCACTGCGGGAAACAGGCATTTCTATCGCCTTGGACGACTTCGGTGATGGACGTTCGAGCTTGCGCTTGTGGTCACAGTTGCGTCCCGAAATCGTGAAGATTGACAAGTACTTTGTGCAAAGCATCAGCGACAACCCGGACAAATTGAAAACGGTGCGCGCGTTACTGCAAATTGCCGATATTTTCGACACCTCACTGGTCGCTGAGGGCATTGAAAATCCGCAGGATCTGCGTGTGATTCGTGACCTGGGTATTCGCTATTCTCAAGGGTACTTTTTTGGCCACCCTGAAAGCCAGCCGTTGTTGGAGGTGGGGGGGGAGGTGACTGACCTGCTGCAGGACGGCCCTATTGCGGTTTACCCCGAGTCAGCTCAACAAGCCAGTTCCTGGCAAATCAGCGGGCTCAACATTCTGAAAGCTCCGACGGTGACACCGCAGACGACCAACAATGAGATCGCCAGCATTTTCGAGCATGAGCCCAATCTGCACGCGGTGGCGGTGCTTGATGCGGGTCGACCGGTGGCTATCATCAACCGCTTGCTGTTCATGAACCAGTACGCCAAGTTGTATTACCGCGATATTGCGGGGCGCAGAAGCTGCATGAGCAACGCCAACACCGAGCCGCGTTTGATTGAAAAGAACTACCAAATTGATGAGTTGGTGGGCATTTTGACGTCTGGTGACCAGCGCTATCTCGCCGACGGTTTCATCGTCATGGACAATGGCCGTTATCTGGGTTTGGGCACCGGCGATCAGCTGGTTCGCAGCGTCACCGAGTCGCGCATTGAAGCCGCCCGTCATGCCAATCCGCTGACCTTTCTGCCAGGCAACATACCGATTACGCAGCACATAGAACGGTTGCTGCGCAAACAAACCCAATTTGTTGCCTGTTACGCCGATCTGAATACGTTCAAGCCGTTCAACGACTGCTACGGTTACTGGCGCGGCGATGCGATGATTCGTTTGCTTGCCTCGGTGATCAAAACGCAGTGCGATGCCCAACGCGACTTTCTTGGGCATGTGGGCGGGGACGATTTCATCGTCCTGTTCCAGAGCCCTGATTGGCATGAACGCTGCCAGCGCATCATTGCCGAATTCAATGCGCAAGCGGTTCATTTGTTTGAGGAAAGCGCACGCCTGGCGGGTGGCATAGAAGCCGAGGATCGCCACGGTGTGCGACGCTTCTTCCCGCTGACGACCCTGTCGATTGGTGCCGTCGTGGTTCCGAGTGGCCAATCCTTACATGCCGAGGACGTAGCCAACCAGGCGGCACTGGCCAAACACGATGCCAAACTGTCGGGTGATGGTTTTTTTGAGCGCTTCATTGCTTGAGCGCTTCGCACTGGCTTGTCAGTTTGCGTCGTTATCACCCCACGACTGCAGCGCCCGCAGCAAAGGGCGTTTTTTGTCTTGATGCCCACCCATTCTTTGCAGGATGTCAACCAGCGTGTGAATGGCTTGGGCGATGTAGGGACCCTTGTTGAGCATCACGCATTCGGCGCGCACGCCCATACCTGCGTCAGAAATTTCAGCGCGTGAGGGCAAGCCGGTTTTGGCCAGCGATTCAAGCACCTGGGTAGCCCATATCACTGGCATGTGCGCAGCCTCGGCGCACCACAAGATTTCTTCCTGCACCTCGGCCAGGCGCTCATAGCCGCATTCAATGGCCAGGTCACCGCGTGCAATCATCACGCCCGCTGACTTGGAGGCCATGGCGGCCAGCATCAGCTCGGGCAGGTTCTCGAATCCTCGCCTGGTTTCGATTTTCAGGACGATGCCCATGTCGTCGCGCTTGAGTCGCTTGAGGTGCTGGCGCAGCAGCGCCACATCGTCGGGTTTCTGCACGAACGACAAACCCACCATGTCGGCCTCCATCGCCACGACCGACAGGTCTTCCAGGTCTTTGTCGCTTAACGCGGGCAGGTTCAACTGGCTGTCTGGCAGGTTGATGCCTTTGTCGGCTTCCAGCTTTTCGCCGCCGTCACGTGCGTGGGTGATTTCAATGTCAAGCCAGTCAGGTGTTACCGAGCGGATCACGCCGCCAATGCGGCCGTCGTCAAACCAGATGCGCTCGCCTACTTGAACCTGCTCGAATATCTGCGGCAGCGTGCAGCAAATGGTGGCCAAGTCGCTGTCGTCATCTTCGCGCTCTGAAATGGGTTGCTGCGTGGCTGACGCCGGCTTGGTCAAACGCAGCATCTCTCCCCGGTGCAGGTGCAAGGTGCCGGGAAGCCGCTCGATTTGGCAGACCAGGGTGGAGTGCTTCCTGCTGTCGTGGCCGGTGTCGATGTAAAAAATGGTCTCGGGGGTCAGGTAGGCGGTTTGCAGACTTTCGGCAATGGCGCCGCTGTGGTCAACGTGCACCACCAATAAATGCCGCTTGGCACCACGTGCGTCAAAAAACTCGATGTTGGAGCCCACCTTAAGGCGATCAAGCCAGATTTCCCACACACCGATACTGGCATCGACGCCATTGAGGTCATCAGTCCCACAGATCGGACGCAGCCGCAGCCTGGCTGGCCGGAACACCCGACCGAGTTCGTCTTTGCCTGGCTTGAGCTTGAGCACCGGTGCTTGCAGCGGCAAATCACCGGTTCTTATTTTTGGTCCACCCAGATCCATCAGCAGCTTGACGCGGCGCTGTGCTGCCTTGGCTGCGCGTTGGACGTTGGCCGCCATCGTGCGCCAGTCACTGGGGGTGTCGTGCGCGCAATTGATGCGTGCCACGTCCATGCCCGCGTGAACCAGTTTGTGAACAATGCTGTAGTCATTGGCGGCTTCGCTGGGCAAGGTGACCATGATCCGCACAGGCCGGTTGGCCTCAGCCGGGCCGAGCAGTTTGCTGGTGTGCCGCTTCAACAACTCACGGCTGCTGACACTGCCTGCAGGCTCATCGGCCGACTTGCTCTGCCACGGCTGGCCTGTCAGGTGGTGCAGGATACCCAGTACTTTGTCCAGGTTGGCCAATACGTGGGATTCCGATCGTCCAAGGGACGACAGGCCAATCCAGGCCAGTTGGTCTTGCAGCGGGCGTAAATCAACATTGCGCAGGGTCAGGTAATGAACCAGGTTGCGCGCGCTTTGCTGGTATTCGGGCAGTACCTGGTCAATCACGTTTTTCAGGCTGGCTTCGCGTTCCAGCATGGCGCGGCGCAGTTGCCAAAGCTGGCGGATCAAGTCCAGACAGATGTCAGTGTTCCAGTTGCATGGCTGGATATTGATCTGGGTCGCGGGCGACTTCAAAAGAGCAGGTTGGGCATTCATGCGCCGGTTATACCAACGCACTGTGAAAAAATCGTGACAAATTAGCGCACAGCCAGCTCAAATGTCCAGCTCGTCTTTAGCCACGATTGCGCTTCCTGTCGCAGCAGGTGGGTGGATTGCGGGAAGCGTTGCGCCCAGTCGGCGGGGATGCTCAATACCAAGCGCTGACGCTGGGAATGGCAGCTGAGTTCCAGATTCTGAACCTGCGGGTCGCGGCGGGCGTGGCACAGGATGACCGCCAGCCGCAGGGCTAGCAACATCTTGATAAATTCAGCCTGCTCAAAATTGGCGTCGAGCTTCTTGAGCTTGCCGCGATGGCCGAGCACCAGCAGACCGAGCCGGTACAACTCGGGCAGGCTAAAGCCCATCATGTCGGCATTTTCAAGAATGTAGGCACCGTGCTTGTGGTAGTCGCTGCATGAAATGGCGTTGCCAATTTCGTGCAGTGTGGCGGCCCAGCCCAATTTGCGTTTCAGTTCTGCCGCGCGGGTCGTTGTCTCGGGCATGATTTGCGCCAACAGATGCCCAGCCACCTGACTGACACGACGACCTTGCGCGCTATCGACGGCAAACTTCTGCGCCAGACGTTGCACCGAGACATCGCGCGCGTCGGTCAGGTTGGCATCGCGCTCCACCATCTCCAGCAACACGCCATGACGTAGTGCACCTTGGGCGACGTTGAGTTTGTCAATTTGCAGCAATTCCATCAACCCGCGCAGGATACTGACGCCACCGCTGATGACCGCGCGGCGGTCGTCTTTTAGGCCTTCAAGCTGAACTTTGTTGGTATTGCCAGCGCGCAACATATTTTTTATCAGCCAATTCAAACCGTCGCGGCTGATGATGCCTTCGGGCCAGCCACCCAGCATCAGGATGTCGGCGACCGCTCCGACCGTGCCAGAGGCACCGTAGGCCGCATCCCACAGTTTGCGCGGGTACGTAGCCAACGCTTCCTCGAGCACCGCCTGGGTGGCAATTTCAGCGCGGTACAGATTCTGTTCGGTGAATTCGCCGCCGGGGAAATAGCGCATGGACCACGCCACACTGCCGACCCGGTACGAAGCGGTGTGCAAGGCCTGGGGGCCAGCGCCCAGCACCAGTTCGGTGGAGCGCCCGCCAATGTCGATCACCAGGCGGCGCTCGGCGCTTTGCGGCAGCATCTGCACAACCCCCTGGTAAATCAGGCGTGCCTCTTCGGTGCCGGCGATCACTTCGATGGGGAAGCCCAGAATGTCGCAGCCGCGCTGGATGAATTCATCGCGGTTTTTAGCTTCGCGCAGCGTTTGGGTAGCCACTGCGCGCACCTGCTCGGGTTTGAAACCGGCCAGGCGTTCGGCAAAGCGCGCCAGGCACTCCCAGCCGCGCGCCATTACCTCAGCCGATAAGCGCCGCTCTTCGTCAAAACCGTTGCCCAGGCGCACCGTCTCCTTGAGGTAGTCAACGCGTTGGATATGCCCGTGATCGTAGCGACCGATTTCCAGCCGAAAGCTGTTGGAGCCCAGGTCAATGGCTGCCAGAAAAGTACCGTTGTTCATCGCTTGAGTTTAAAGAAGTTTGACGATGCTTTCGCGCACATCCCCCGCCAGCCGCCGTCGATCAAAGCCCTGCGCCGGCACTGGCTCGCTAAAGCTGAGCTTGGCGCGCAGCGGCGGGGCAGTCAGGGTGCGCCAGATCGAGCCGAACAAGGTGTCGTCGTCAATGTAGCAAGGTGCCAGACTGGGCTGCTGTGTGCCTGCATCCTGGTACTGCAACGCCACGGCTTGTACCGGCACCTCGGCGCTGATGGCAGACTGAAACAGGTTGGCATGAAACGGCAACACCTGTAGCCCGTTGCTGGTGGTGCCTTCCGGAAAAATGGCCAGCGTGTCGCCCTGGCGCAGGTGCTCGGTCATCTGGTGCACCACGCGCACTGCATCACGCGGCGATTGGCGTGAAATGAACAGGGTGCCGGTGGCTGCTGCCAAGTTGCTGATCAGCGGCCACTGCCGCACCTCGGACTTGGCGACAAAGCGGCACGGGCAGGTGGCCAGGAGCACATAAACGTCCAGCCACGACACATGGTTGGCGGCAAGTAGCGCTGGGGCGGCCATGATAGGGTTGCCGACCACTTCAAATTCAATAGCTGAATAAGACAGCAGTGCAAGAGCCCACGACTGAATTCGCTGCACTTGTTGCTTCTGGTTCAGCTTCGGAAAAACAAAAGTGACGGTTGCCAGGCCGCAGATCATGTGAGCCGCTACGCGGGTAAGTTTCCAGCAGGCGCGCAAAGTGTTCATGCAGAGTTCAAACAGGCAAACGGACAATGATGCGTTTATTTCATGTCGGATTGATGACAGCGGCTGATGCCATCACCCGTATCAACGCCGCAGCATGCCAAACGCCTCAAATTCCCAACTGCGCATGGCCAGCAGCAGGGTGTAACCATCGCGGTTTTCCTCGCCTAGTTTTTGGTCGGCCTGGTGTTGCTGGGCAAAGTCTTGCGCCACCCGCTGCATGCGCTCCATGAACGACGGAGCAAGGGCCCGGCTCACCGAGCCATGCACCAGCAGCAGCCCTTCGCCCGCGCCGTTGAACCCGCCAGAGAAATAGTCCAGCAAGGCATTGTCGCGAAAGTAGTTCATCACCGGGCCGTGCGGTCGCCAACGAAAGGTTTTGGCCAGCTTGAGTCGGTAGTGGTTCAACGGGCGCAGCTCAATGATGCCAATGCGATCGAGTTGCGCCAGGTAGCCAATGCAGTCTGCCTCTGACAAGCGGTAAGCCGTGGTGATTTGCTCCAGCGTCCATTGGCTCAGCACGCAGATGGCCACCAGCAGCAGTTTTTTGTCAGCCACCACGGCGCTTTCCTGTTCCTGCGTCATTTCTCGCAACATCGGTTGGGCATCGGCCACGCGGCGCGCCAACTCGGCAAAGTCAAGCTTGAGTGCACGGCAAATCGCATCAATGCGCGACAGCGGCATGTCGCCCTTGGCCAGCATGCGCTTGACGCTGCTCTCGGCCATGCCCAAGTTTTGCGCCAGATCGGCATACGTCATCTGGGCGGCTTTGAGTTCTTTTTTCAGGGCATTGACCAGATCGGCGGTGGTGCTCATGGGTATTGTTATTTGATACTTTGAGTTGCCATTATCTGCCTCTGTGCGCATTTTTGAAGTATTTGGAAGTTGGCTGAAAGACACTGCACTTCACCCACAATACAGCCCAAGGAGATAGCCCATGCCCCACCAAGCCCAACCCAACCAGTTCGCCCTGTTGCGCCAGCGCCGCTTTGCGCCGTTTTTCTGGACGCAGTTCTCCGGCGCAGCCAATGACAACCTGTTCAAGTTTGCCTTTACCGTGATGGTGACCTACCAGCTCAGCGTGGGGTGGCTGCCCCCGGCCATGGCCGGGCTGGTGATTGGGGCGCTGTTCATCTTGCCGTTTTTGTTGTTTTCGGCCACAGCCGGGCAATTGGCAGACAAGTACAACAAAACGCGGCTGATCCAGTTCACCAAAAACCTCGAGATCGCCATCATGGTGCTGGCGGTGTGGGGGTTTATGTTGGCCAATGTGCCGGTGCTGCTGGCGTGCACGTTTTTGATGGGTGCGCAGTCCACCTTGTTTGGCCCAGTGAAATTTGCCTATCTGCCGCAGATGCTGGGTGAGCGCGAGCTCACCGGCGGCAACGGCATGGTCGAGATGGGCACGTTTGTGGCGATTTTGCTAGGCAACGTGGCTGGCGGCTTGCTGGTGGCCATGCCCGAAGTGGGCCCGCGTAATGTGGCCATCGGTTGCATGGTGCTGGCGCTGCTGGGCCGGGTGGTGGCAGGAGTCATACCACCTGCACCGGCCACCGACCCGAGCCTGAAGATCAACTGGAACCCCATCACCGAAACCTGGCGCAACCTGGTGCTGGCGCACGGTAATCTGGTGGTGTTCCGCTCGCTGCTGGGCATCAGCTGGATGTGGTTTTTTGGCGCGGTGTTTTTGAGCCAGTTTCCCAGCTTTGCCAAAGAGGTGCTACACGGCAATGAGCAGGTGGCATCCCTGCTACTGGTGGTGTTTTCCATAGGTATTGGAACCGGCTCGCTCTTGTGCGAGGTGTTCAGCCGCCGCCACGTCGAAATCGGTCTGGTGCCTTTGGGCGCGATTGGCATGAGCGTGTTTTCGGTGGATTTGTACTTTGCCGCGCGCGCGCTGCCTGCGTCTGAGGTGATGAGCCTGGGCTTGTTTCTGGCGCAAAGCGCGCATTGGCGCGTGATGGCCGACCTGCTGCTCTTGAGCCTGTTTGCCGGTTTGTACAGCGTGCCCATGTACGCGCTGATTCAGTTGCGCAGCCAGCCCACGCACCGGGCGCGCATCATTGCCGCCAACAATATTCTGAACGCGTTGTTCATGGTGGCCAGCTCGGTGCTGGCTGGCCTGCTGCTCAAGAGCGGCTTTGGCATTGCGCAAATCTTTTTGTTCACCGGTCTGGCCAACGCGGTGGTGGCGTTTTACATCTTCATGCTGGTGCCCGAGTATTTGCTGCGCTTTGTGGTCTGGGTCCTGTCGCGCCTGGTGTACCGCTACCGGGTACGCGGTGACGAACACATTCCCACCGAAGGCGCGGCCATTCTGGCCTGCAACCACGTCAGTTTTGTCGATGCGGTGCTGCTGATGGCCGCCAGCCCCCGGCCCATGGTTTTCATCATGGATCACCGTATTTTCAAAGTGCCGGTGCTGGGCTGGCTGTTCCGGCTAGCCAAGGCCATCCCGATTGCGCCGCGCGCCGAAGACCCTCAGGCCTACGAAGCCGCGTTTGAAGCCGCTGCCAAAGTGCTCCAGGGCGGCGACCTGTTGGCGATCTTTCCTGAAGGCGGCATCACCAAAGATGGCACCTTGCAAGAGTTCAAGGGCGGCATCATGAAGATACTGGAGCGTGCCGCACAAGACGGCTTGACCGTGCCAGTGATCCCGATGGCGCTGACCAACCTGTGGGGCTCGTTCTTCAGCCGGGTTGAAAAAGCCGGTGCCATGGTGCGGCCGTTTCGGCGAGGCGCGTTCAGCCGGGTCGGGCTGAATGTGGCGGCGGCGATGCCGGGCGGTGAGGTGCAGTTGCCTGCGCTGCGCGATCGGGTGGCTGGGTTGCTGAATTAAATTTGACTCTAGACCAATAAAAACAAGGGAATAGTGCTATTTTAAATGTAGTGTTTGAAACACTGTGGTGGTGAGCTTTAACGAGTGCACCCTTAACGTGAAACAACGCCCACAGCCGACAAGAATGGCGTGTCGTAGGGCCGACTTCAGTCGGCCATGGCGGGCTGAAGCCCGCCCTACGCAGGGCACGCATGTTTCATGCTTTAACGTGAAACAACGCCCACAGCCGACAAGAATGGCGTGTCGTAGGGCCGACTTCAGTCGGCCATGGCGGGCTGAAGCCCGCCCTACGCAGGGCACGCATGTTTCATGCTTTGGGGTGTCCTTGTTGAACATGGACGTTAGTGGCTACCAGCCCAGTGTGTTGAAGATCGGGCCACTCACGCGCCTGGGTGGTCGCATGACCGCAGCCAACGTGGCGTTTGACGACCACCCAAACGAAAAACGCTTCAGTGACCGCATTGAAACCGTCACCGTGGATTCGGTGTTGGCCTGGTTGCGCCGTGCGGGTTTGAGCCGCCAGCCGGTGATGACCTTACGCTGAAGATTGTGTCACGCAATTGCCATCAAAACGCCATCAACATGTCATCTTGGTTGGTCATCATTATGTCGTCAACTTAAGGAGAACGACATGAAAGAACTGCATATTCCAACCTTTGCTTTTTCTCCCAAGTCCATGCCCACGGCGACACTTCAACGCCCTGACAACGGCCAGCTTGGTGCGTTACCTGCTGCTCGCCGATTGGAAGGCGCAGGCTTGCAGGTGTCGTGGGCGCGGCATGTCGATGAAGTTCGCGAAGCCCAGCGTCTGAGACACCAGGTATTTGCGCTTGAAATGGGCGCGCAACTGAATAGCCTGATTCCCGGTCATGACATGGATATGTATGACAACTACTGCGAGCACTTGTTGGTGCGCGACGAGGCGACGCAGGAAGTGGTGGGCACCTGCCGGGTGCTCACACCGGCCCAAGCCAAACGCGTGGGCAGTACCTATAGCGACGACGAATTTGACCTGACTCGTTTGCAATCTTTGCGCCATCGCATGGTGGAACTGGGCCGTACTTGTGTGCGTCAAGACCATCGCCACGGCGGCGTGATCATGACGCTGTGGGACGCTTTGGGCGAGTTCATGGTGCGTAATCAGTTGGATACCGTGATCGGCTGCGCCAGCATTCCGATGCTGCACAACGGCATGGTTCGTGGTGATGTAGCCGCCAGCATCTGGCAGCAGCTTAAAGCCAACCACCTGGCAGCTACCGAACTGCACGTGCGCCCGCGCTTGCCGCTGCCCGTGGAACAACTCGACGGCAGCCTGCAGGTGGAGCCCCCGACCCTCATCAAAGGTTATTTGCGGCTGGGTGCCAAAGTGCTGGGAGAGCCCGCCTGGGATCCTGATTTCAACAGCGCAGACCTGCTCATGATGATGCGCATTAGCGACTTGCCGGAACCTTATCGCAAACATTTTCTGGGTGCTTGACCCTGCGCTCTTTGGGCGATGACCGCCAGTGTCCGGCGGTTGCGGGTTAAAACCGCCGCATCGCACGTTGCCGTTGCGATGCGGCCAAGCTCTCAACCTTTACTTGATGGCAGGCAGTCCGCCCAAATAGCCCACCGGTGCGTGGAATACGTTGATGCGGTCTTTGAGCTGTTGGGCCAGATCAGCCGGCACGGTCTTGGCAAAGTCTCCCCAGTGCTGGTTGTTGGCCATGATGTAGGCGTGACCGTCCAGGTTGTCCAGCACCTGCAAGCCGGTGTTTTCAGCGCCCGCCACAGAGGTCAGGATGCGGCTGAGTTTCTTGGTGTCGACGTTGTAAGCCCAAAGGTAGTTGTTGGTGTGGATCAGTGAGTCTTCGCCAATGAACAGCGTGCGCATGCCTTCCGAGTAAAACAGGTTGTCGGGCTGGGCAATGCGTTCGTCGTCAGCGGTGTTGCCTTTGGCATCGGGTTTGGGCAAATCCAGACCCAGCAGCGCCGGCTCAACGTACATTTGGGTAGCGACAAAATCAGACGCAATCGGCGCGCCGTTCTGGTCGCGCTGTCCACCCGCGAGGTCAGCGGTGTAGGTGGCACCGGCTTCCACTTGGGGCAGGCGAATGTGGTTGGCGGGTTCGTCCTTGCCGTCTTTCATGCTGTCACGAATGGCGGACATGGCCATATAGAGCTTCTTGTCTTTGGCGTTGATGGCCACACCTTCATACTTGGTGAACTCGGTGGTGGCACCCTTCAAGGCGGCCATGCGGCGAGTTTCCAGAAAAGCCGCCGCTTTTTCTTTGCCGGGTTTGAGCTTTAGGCATTCGTCTTCCTTGGAGCCGCTGCGCACGCGGGTAAAGCTGGCTGGGCAACTGCCACCGCTGGGGGCGGCCACGTCAAAGATGTCGGAAAAAGTGTGGCTGTCAGCTAGCGCCTTGACCTCGCCGCTGGTGGCGTGGCCCAGTTTGACCCAGCTCAGTTTGGCACGGCCGCCGCCCTGGTCGCTGGTCTGGTTCCATTTGGCCGCGTACAAGCTGCCGCTGTCCAGATTGCCCCAGGCATCGCCCACGTACATGGCCATCAGGCCGTAGGTGCCGTCGTCACCCAGGTAAGCGGTCTTGCCGTCGGGTGCCAGGCGTGTCAGCTCCCAGGTACCGCGACCCATGGCGTAATGTTTGCTGACCACAGTGTTGCCAGTGGCGCGCACTGCCACCTCGGGGATGTAGCCGTAGTGGTAGGGGTTGGCTGGCTTGCCGCCCAGGTACTGTTCGGTCATGGCTTTCAGGCCGGCAGCGAGTTTGGGCGCGTTTTTGGTGCCCGGGTTGTACTGCAGGTCGTAGTCTTCCTCCGAGCCCAGGTGGGTGTTCCACGGTGTTTGGGAACCGGCGCAGGCAATCCATAAGCCATCCACACCCGAGAAATCGACCGGGTTTTGCTTGACCACGCTGAGCTGGCCGTCTTTGGCTTGCTTGAGTTCGGTCAGCGTCATGCTCATGGGGGCGCGGCTGTACCAGCCTTTGGCCTTGCGCGCTTGGGTTTTGTCAGACAGCAGCCAGTCGTATTCGTAATGCGTCACCATGAACAGCTTGTCGCCAACCTTGAGCAGGCTGTTGGCGTCGGGTGTTTCAGCCACCAGCGGCTGGCCCATGGGGTCTTTCAGGGCCTGCATCTTGTGGTCAAACAACTGGCCTGCCGGGTGCTTGGCGCCCTTGACCTCGTTGATCTTGTCGCCTACCGAGAACAAGGTGTGGAACTGCAATGGGTAAGTCTTGACGCTGCCGTCTTGGTAGGTGACCTTGGCGACCGATCTGGAATAGGTACTGGCCATTTTGTCAACCTCTGCAGCGGAAGGTGCCGGTGTGTGGCTGAACTCGACCGACGCGACGGTGGACGTCTTGGGCGTTGACGAAGAAGTCTGGGTGGCTTGGTTGGCACAACCGGCCAAGGTAGCAGCCAGCGCAACAGCTGACAGACTCAAGTGAAGCGGGAAACGATGGGTCGATGACACAAAATACTCCAAGAGGGTTGAAAAAGCCCAAGGAGTCTGCAGTGCCAATGTGTCAGTTTTTTGACGCCGAGTCCACGGGTGTTTCAAAGCTGTCGCGGTAAGTGAAATACAGCGAGTTGAAAAACATCGCCGCCACCAGCATCAGACCGGGAAACAGCAACGTGCCTGCCAGTTCCGGGTTGCCCAGCAGGCTCGACAACGCAGTGATGCCCAGCACCATGCCGACCATCACGCCCATCCACACCAGCGCAAACACCGTCAGGGCCCAGAAGTTGCGAAAGCACGCCACGATGCTGAAAAACATGCTTTTGAGTGGCGGCACACCTTGCCAGTAAACCAGCGCGGGGGCATGCCAGAACATCAGCGACAGGGGCAGGTGCAAGCCAATGAAAGTCCACATGGCGGCCATGAAGGCGCTGGACTCCAGCAGGTCTTTGTTGGGCATGTGCCCGCCCAGGTACATGCCAGCAAAGCCGCCGCCATCGACCAAATAAGAGATGCCCATGGCGCACATGAAACCAGCGGCATACAGACCACCCAGCACCAGCATGGCTCGTGTCTTGGCAGGTCCGGCGCGAAACCCGCTGAGCAAAATCAGCGGCATGGGAAACTTGCCCTGGGTCGCCTCCAGCGTAGCCGCCATCAGCCCCAGCGTGCAGGCGGGCAACACCGTCATGGCGATGGGCAGGCCGATCATTGGCACCATGCTGACCACCGACATCAACGCCATGAACATGAAAAACAAGCCCATCAGCGCCAGCGGTTGTTTGCCAAAGGTCTGGATGCCTAGCTTGACCCAGAGCGCACCAGTGCGCGGCGAAACCAGTTTGAGCTTCATACGCCTGCTGCCAGTGCGTCAAATGCACGCAGGTCTTGGGCCCGGTGCGTAAGCACGCGCTCAAAGTGTGCCGGGTCGTGGGCTTGCAACATGCTGGCTTCACGCGGCAGGTAAAAGTCCCACAGGCGCGAGAGCCAAAAGCGCAGTGCTCCGGCGCGCAGCATGGCGGGAAGCAGGCCGCGTTCAGCACTGCTCAAAGGCCGTTCCAGCATGTAAGCAGCTATAAAACTATGAGCGCGTTGCGCATGGTGTATGCCGGTTTCAAGGTCAATACACCAATCATTCAAAGACACTGCCAAATCAAACAGCCAGGTGTCTGTGCCGGCAAAATAAAAGTCAAAAAAACCACTCAACACAGGTGCGTTGTCAACGCTGTCAAACATCACGTTGTCGCGGAACAGATCAGCGTGGATCGGACCACGCGGCAGGGCGGCATAGGCGGACTGCGTGGCCACATGGTTTTGGTAGGCCAGTTCCTGGCGGATCAGGGCTTTTTGGCGGTCGCTCAAATGCGGCAGCACCACCGGCACGGTCTCGTTCCACCAATCCAGGCCACGCAGGTTGGGTTGGCTCCATTCAAAGTCGCGCCCGGCCAGGTGCATGCGTGCCAGCATCGCACCCACTTGCGAGCAGTGTTGCGGCGTGGGGGTCAGCTCGCTTTTGCCGCGCAGCTTTTGGACCACGGCGGCGGGTTTGCCTTTGACTTCAAACACCAGCGCACCCTTGGCATTGGCCATGGGCTCGGGCACGGCAATGCCGCGCTGGGCCAGGTGCTTCATCAACTTCAGGTAAAAGGGCAACTGCTCAAACGTCAGGCGCTCGAACAGCGTCAACACGTAATCATGCACCGCACCGCCCTGCAGGGTGGTGGCAAAGTAGTTGGTGTTTTCGATGCCGCCCGCGCAACCCTTCAGGCAGCTGAGTTCACCCAATTGAAGTTGGCGCAACAGGGCGCTGGCCTCAGCCTCTGAGACTTCTGTGTAAACCGCCATGGTTTAAAAGCCCAGCACTTTCCAGGTGCGTTCACCCGTTTTGGGCGTGACCTGGTAGGCCGGCATGCCGCCCTTGGGCTGCACGTCGATGCTTTTGGTTTCACCGCCCACACGCACTTCGTCAATGCGTGCGCCCGCGTCTTCCACGCGCAGGTGTTGCACGTTGGCATCCACGCCCGCGCGTGCGCTGGCGGGGGCAGGCGCACTGGCTGGAGCCGCTGCGGGGGAGGGGGCTTGGCTCCAGGCGGGGCTGCAAGCCAGCAGGAGGGGAAGGATAAGTTGGGTTGAACGCATCTTTTGATTGTAGATAAAGCCATGGTGCGCTCGGGCGCAGGCAAAATGTCAGCATGAACAATGCCTCTCCTAAAACCCTGCTGCTGGTCGATGGTTCCAGCTACCTGTACCGCGCGTTTCACGCCATGCCTGATCTGCGCGCCGTGCCGGGTGACCCCAGCAGCTGCCCCACCGGGGCGATTCGCGGCATGATCAACATGCTGCAGAGCCTGCGTAAGGACGTATCGGCCGAATTTGCCGTGTGTGTGTTTGATGCCAAAGGCCCCACCTTTCGTGATGATTTGTACCCGCAGTACAAGGCCAACCGCTCGCCCATGCCTGACGACTTGCGCAGCCAAATTGAGCCGATTCACGAAGTGGTGCGCCTGATGGGCTGGAAGGTGCTGGCGGTGCCCGGGGTCGAGGCCGATGACGTGATCGGCACGCTGGCGGCCACTGCGGCGGCGCAAGACATGACGGTCATCGTCAGCAGCGGCGACAAAGACCTGGCGCAACTGGTCAACGAGCGCATCACCATCATCGACACCATGAACGGCAAGCGCCGCGACGTGGCCGGTGTGACGGCAGAGTTTGGCGTGCCGCCGCACCTGATGCGTGATTATCAGAGTCTGGTAGGCGACAGCGTGGACAACGTGCCTGGTGTGGCCAAGGTCGGCCCGAAGACCGCCGCCAAGTGGCTCAACGAGTTTGGTTCACTCGATGCTGTGGTAGCCAACGCCGCCAGCATCAAAGGCGCCGTGGGCGAGAGCCTGCGCAACGCGCTGGATTGGCTGCCCACCGCGCGCACCCTCGTCACCATCAAGACCGACTGCGATTTGAAAGACTGGCTGCCCGATTTGCCAGCTATGGAAGATATAGCTACTGGCGCAATGAATACGGGGGCTTTGGCCATATTTTATGAAAAATATGGGTTCAAGGGCTTGGCTCGAGCGCTGGAAGGCAATGGGGTCAGATCCGCGCAGCGAAGCGCAGACGGCTCTGACCCCATTACCGCTGCCCGCCTCAGCACGAATCTACCAGGCTCTGCCCCCCATTGCGCTGTTGCACCTTCAACAAAAGTCAGTGCAGAACGCGACCTGTTTGACGACCCATCTCCCGATTCAGCCACTCCCAAAGTCAGTAGCGTCCACTACGACACCATCCTCAGCTGGGATGCCTTCAACAGCTGGCTGGACAAGCTGCAAGCCGCCGAGCTGGTGGCCATCGACACCGAAACCACGTCGCTGGACGAGATGCGCGCCCAGATCGTTGGCATCAGTTTCAGTGTGACCCCCGGTGAGGCTGCCTACATTCCCTTGGCACACCACGACCCGGCCGCGCCAGCGCAGTTGCCGCTCAATGAAGTGCTGGCCAAAATGAAACCCTGGCTGGAAGACGGCAGTAAAGCCAAACTGGGCCAGCACGTCAAATACGATCGCCATGTGTTTGCCAACCATGGCATTGAGGTGCAGGGCTACACCCACGACACCATGTTGCAAAGTTACGTGCTGGAGGTGACCAAGCCGCATGGACTGGCCAGTCTGGCCGAGCGCCATCTGGGGCGCAGCGGCATCAGCTTTGAAGACCTGTGCGGCAAGGGTGCGGGGCAAATCTGTTTCGACCAGGTGGACGTGGCACGCGCCGCCGAGTATTCCTGCGAAGACTCTGATATGACGCTGGACGTGCACCGCACCTTGTGGCCGCTGCTGGCGCGTGATGCCAAACTGCGCTTCATTTACGAACTGGAAATCAAAAGCAGCGAGGCTCTGTACCGCATTGAGCGCAATGGCGTGCTGATTGATGCACCGATTCTGGCGGCGCAAAGCCATGAGCTCGGCATGCGCATCCTGCAACTTGAAAAAGAGGCGCACGAGCTGGCCGGGCAACCTTTCAACTTGAGCAGCCCCAAGCAAATTGGCGATATTTTCTTCACCAAACTGGGTCTGCCGGTGGTTAAAAAAACGCCCACCGGCTCACCCAGCACCGACGACGAAGTGCTGCAAAAACTGGCCGAAGACTACCCGCTGCCAGCCAAAATTTTGGAGCACCGGGGCCTGTCCAAACTCAAGGGAACCTACACCGACAAACTGGCGCAATTGGCGCTGCCGCGCACCGGGCGCGTGCACACCCATTACGCGCAGGCCGTGGCCGTTACCGGGCGACTCTCCAGCAACGACCCCAACCTGCAAAACATTCCGGTGCGCACGCCCGAAGGTCGCCGCGTGCGCGAGGCGTTTGTCGCACCCCCCGGCTGTGTCATTGCCAGCGCCGATTACAGCCAGATCGAGCTGCGCATCATGGCGCACATCAGTGGCGATGCCGCCCTGCTGCTGGCGTTTCACGACGGCATGGATGTGCACCGCGCCACGGCGGCAGAAATCTTCAGCGTCGACACCGCGCAAGTCACGTCGGAGCAGCGCCGCTACGCCAAGGTGATCAACTTCGGCCTGATTTACGGCATGAGTGCCTACGGCTTGGCCAAGGCCCTGGGCATTGACAACACGGCGGCCAAAAACTACATCGAGCGCTACTTTGACCGCTACCCCGGCGTGAAGCAGTACATGGAAAACACCCGCGCGCTGGCCAAAGCCCAGGGCTACGTGGAAACCGTATTTGGCAGGCGGCTGTACCTGCCCGAAATCAATTCCCCCAATGGCCCACGCCGCAGCGGGGCTGAGCGTGCCGCCATCAACGCGCCGATGCAAGGCACCGCAGCCGATTTGATCAAGCTGGCCATGGTTAAAGTGCAAGAGGTGATAGATGCCGAGCACCTGGCCACCAAGATGATCATGCAGGTGCATGATGAACTGGTGTTTGAAGTGCCGCTGGCGGAAGTGGACTGGGTGCGCCACGAGGTGCCAAAACTCATGGCTGGTGTGGCGCACCTGAAAGTGCCGCTGTTGGCCGAGGTGGGCGTGGGCCCCAATTGGGACAAGGCGCATTGAGGCGTGTGTGGTTTTGACTGTTGATTTGAAAAGGGTGATGACTGATGGATTCTGTGACTATTTTTTTCATTGTGGGCTGCTTGCTGACGGCTGCCATGGTGTACGTGGTGGTGCAGGTGAAGCATTTTGGTGAAGCCAAAACCATGTCAGACCAATTGCTTAAAGCGCAAACTGAAGCGTCAACAAACAAGAAAAAATTATTGGGCTACACCCACTACGCCGACTGCCTGGAGGCCAGCAAATTGGTGCTGATGGAGCAGATGAAAGCGCCCGTGGCCAAAGTGGTGCGTGAGTACGTGCACGTGGCGCAGTTGCCCAAGGATGAATTCAAATTGAAAGCTGAAGCCACCGTGATCGCCACCTACACGGTGGAATTTGGGTTTGGGGTTGACACCAGTCCGTCAGGATTTGAGCTGACTGCTGCGGCCAATGGTATGGGGCTGAAAATGAGCCGCCCAACACTGGTGGGTGAGCCGGTGGTCAAAGCGGTGTCACACCGGGTGGTGAGCAGTGCAGAACTGGTGGAAGAAAAAGCGGTGATGGCACAGATACAAGCCAAATTTGCTGAGTTGGCCAGACGCTATGGTGTGGCCATGAGCACCGAGCCGGCGGTGCAGGCGCTGTGCAAATTGAAAGCGCTGGAGAGTTTGCGCGACGCCCTGGCCAGACAGCCTGGCGTGCGTCACTTACCCGGGATTTTTGTTGATTTCAAATAACCCGGCTTATTCCATTTCTAAATCATCCGTGTCGTTGTTGCAAAGCCATGCCGTGCATTTGCACTGTCTGTGGCTTCGCGCCTAGACACAAATGATTTGGAAATGGAATTAAATCTCGAGGTTGTCAATCAGCCGGGTGTGGCCAATGCGCGCTGCTCCCAGCACCACCAGCCCCTGTTGTTGCGCCAGTGTGGTGATGCCACTGGCGGTCGGGGCTTGCAGGTCATGGCGGCTGCGCAGCACCAGGTAGTCGGGCTGCCAGCCACGCGCCGTCAGTGCTTGCATGGCCTGCTGCTCCAGCGTGGCTACATCGACGATGCCACCACGCACCGCCCGCGCCATGGCTTGCAAGGCTTGTGACAGCTGCACGGCTTCAGCGCGGTCAGTAGTTGACAAGTAGTTGTTGCGTGAGGACAGCGCCAGCCCGTCGGCGGCGCGCAGGGTGGCGCCACCTTGGACTTCAATGGGCAGGGCAAACTGCTGCACCATGCGCCGGATCACCATCAGCTGCTGGTAATCTTTTTGGCCAAACACCGCCACACGTGGCTGCACGCAGGCAAACAGCTTCATCACCACGGTGCACACGCCGGTGAAGAAACCGGGGCGGAAGTGACCTTCGAGCATGTCAGCCAGCTCGGCCGGCGGCTGCACCTTGAAGCCCTGTGGTTCCGGGTAAAGCTCTTGTTCAGACGGTGCAAACAGTACATCGCAACCGGCGGCTTCAAGCGCCTGGCAGTCCGCCTCCCAGGTGCGCGGGTAGGTGTCAAAGTCTTCGTGTGGCAGAAACTGCAGGCGGTTGACAAAAATGCTCACCACCAGCACGTCGCCCAGCGGCTTGGCCTGGCGCACCAAGGCCAGGTGACCGGCGTGCAGGTTACCCATGGTCGGTACAAAGGCCGGGCGTTTGAAAGCGGCCAGATGGGCGCGCAATTCGGCTATAGTTGTTATGATTTTCATAGCGTGTTACGCAGTATTAACAGGGGCTAGAGGCCTAATTTATATATAAATTCAGTTCACCAGGCATGCTGGGTATTGTCCGGGAAACTGCCATTTTTGACGGCTTGCACATAGGCTTGCATGGCTTCCTTGATGCCGTGCTGGCCTTGCACACCGGGCAGGTCGGCCATGAAGTTGCGCACAAACTTGGGCATCTTGCCCAGGTTCAGGCCCAGCATGTCGTGCAGCACCAGCACCTGACCGGCGGTACCGTTGCCCGCACCAATGCCAATGGTGGGGCAGTGAGTCAGCTCAGCCGTCAGCTCGGCTGACAGGGCGGCGGGCACCATTTCAAGCACCAGCAGGGTGGCTCCGGCATCCTGCAGCGCATGGGCGTGGTGTTTGAGCAGGGCGGCAGATTCGACGGTTTTGCCCTGCACCCGGTAGCCGCCCAGCGCGTGCACGGTTTGCGGGGTCAACCCCAGGTGGGCGCACACCGGAATGCCGCGCTCCACCAGAAAGCGCACCGTGTCGGTAGTCCAGCCGCCGCCCTCCAGCTTGACCATGTGGGCTCCGGCCTGCATCAGCACCGCTGCGCTGCGCAGGGCCAGTTCCCTGGACTCGTGGTAAGTGCCGTAAGGCAGGTCGCCAATCAACCAGGTGGTGGCCTGCGAGCGGCGCAGGCCGCGTGCCACGCTCTCAACGTGGTAGCGCATGGTCTCCAGCGTCACACCCATGGTGCTGGAGAGTCCCTGGCAGACCATGCCGAGCGAGTCGCCGACCAGAATGCAGTCGACGCCAGCGGCATCGGCCACGGCGGCAAAAGTGGCATCGTAGGCGGTGAGCATGCTGATCTTTTCGCCCCGGGCGTGCATCTCCAGCAGGCGCGGCAGGCTCACTGGTTTGCGGGTGGCCGGGCTACTGGCCGGTGGCAGCGTGCCGTAGGGGGATGCGCTTTGGGGGGTGGCTGGGTTCATGGGGTCTCCTGAACGGGGGGCAAAGTTTACCGGGCTTGCAGCGGCACGTGGTCGCGGGCGTGCTGCATGCGGTTTTGCGCATCGACAAACACCAGTTTCGGGCGGAAGCTGGCCACTTGGGCTTCAGCCACCTGGGCAAAAGCCGCAATGATGAGCAGATCCCCCACTGCGGCGCGCCGAGCCGCCGAGCCGTTGACCGAGATCATGCCGGTGCCGCGTTCGCCGCGAATGGCGTAGGTGATAAAACGCTCACCATTGTTGATGTTCCAGATGTGCACCTGTTCGTTTTCGACCAGACCGGCGGCATCGAGCAGGTCTTCGTCAATGGCGCAGGAGCCTTCGTAGTGCAGTTCGCAGTCGGTGACGGCGACGCGGTGGATTTTTGATTTCAGCAGGGTGCGCAGCATGGCAGGACTTCAGGGAGCCAGAGTGGTGGGGACGGCATTGTCCAGCAATTGCGGGTAGTCGCGGCTGAAGTGCAGGCCGCGACTTTCGTGGCGGGCCTGGGCTGAGCGAACGATCAGGTCAGCCACCTGCACCAGGTTGCGCAGCTCCAGCAGGTCACGTGTGACGTGAAAGTTGGAATAAAACTCGTGAATTTCGCCTTGCAGCAAGGCGATGCGGTGGGCGGCGCGCTCCAGGCGTTTGTTGGTGCGCACAATGCCCACATAGTCCCACATGAAGCGGCGCAGTTCGTCCCAGTTGTGCGAGATCACCACCGCTTCATCGGCATCGCTGACGCGGCTGTCGTCCCAGGCGGGCAGGGCCACGGAGGGCGCGTCATCGGACTGTGCAATGTCGGTGGTGGCGGCTTGCGCAAACACCATGCACTCCACCAGCGAGTTGCTGGCCAGCCGGTTGGCACCGTGCAGGCCGCTGCAAGCGGTTTCGCCCACGGCGTACAAGCCCTTGATGTCGGTGCGCCCGTGCAGGTCGGCCAGCACGCCGCCGCAGGTGTAGTGCGCTGCGGGCACCACCGGAATCGGCTGCTTGGAAATGTCGATGCCAAGGTCCAGACAGCGCGCGTAAATATTGGGAAAGTGTTCCAGCAAAAAGGTCTTGGGCTGGTGCGAGATGTCGAGGTAAACGCAATCAAAGCCGCCTTTTTTCATCTCGAAGTCGATCGCCCGTGCCACCACGTCGCGCGACGCCAGCTCAAGACGCTTGTCATGCTGTTCCATGAAGCGGGTGCCGTCGGGCAGCAGCAGTCGGCCGCCTTCGCCGCGCACCGCTTCGCTGATCAAAAACGACTTGGCGTGCGGGTGGTACAGACAGGTGGGGTGAAACTGGATGAACTCCATGTTTTGCACCCGGCAGCCCGCGCGCCAGGCTGCGGCAATGCCGTCACCGGTGGCGGTATCGGGGTTGGTGGTGTACAGATACACCTTGCCAGCGCCGCCGGTGGCCAGAATGGTTTGCGGTGCCTGAAAAGTAAGTACCTCGTCGGTGTCGCTGTCCAGCGCGTACAGACCGACACAACGGCTGCCGGGCAGGCCAAGCTTGTCGGTGGTGATCAGGTCGACCAGCGTGTGCTGTTCAAACAGCGTGATGTTGGGTGCTTTTTGAACCGCGTCAATCAAGGTGCGCTGCACTGCCGCGCCGGTGGCATCGGTCACGTGGACGATGCGCCGCGCGCTGTGGCCGCCTTCGCGGGTCAGGTGCAGCGCGCCGTCTTCCTGCGAAAACGGCACGCCCATGGTTTGCAGCCAGGCGATGCCCTTGGGTGCGTTTTCCACCACAAAGCGCGTGGCAGCCGGGTCGCACAGACCGGCGCCGGCGACAAAAGTGTCTTGCACATGCGCGTCAAAGGTGTCGTTCTTGTTCCATACTGCCGCCATGCCGCCTTGCGCCCAGCCGCTGGAGCCTTCGGTGACGGCGCGTTTGGTGATGATGGCGATTTTTTTACTGGTCGGCAGCAGCAGCGCGGAGCTCAGGCCGGCCAGACCGCTGCCCACAATCAGGACATCAAAGTGCAGCGGTGCGGTGGCGGTTGTGGTCTGGCGTGAGGGCATGTCAACTCCGGCAATGGGTTCAGGAAGGGGTGTAGGCCAGCCGCACGTAAATGGGTGCAAAGGCTTCGGCCTGGGTGATTTCGATCAGGGTTTCTTTGGCAAGTTCCAGCAGAGCAATGAAAGTGACCACCAGCACGGCAGCACCTTTTTCGGGTTGGAACAGGCGCTCGAACTCAACAAAACGCTGGCCTTGCAAGGCTTTGAGCACCATGCTCATGTGTTCGCGCACCGAGAGCTCTTCGCGCGTGATCTTGTGGCGCTGGATCAGGCTGGCACGCTTGAGAATGCTGGCCCAAGCCTCTTGCAATTCGGCGATGTTCACATCCGCAAAGCGGGGCTGCAGCGACTGTTCCACATAGACCTGGGCGCGTAAAAAATCACGACCCAGTTGCGGCAGCTGGTTGATGCGTGCGGCGGCCAGTTTCATTTGCTCGTACTCCAGCAGGCGGCGAACCAGCTCGGCACGCGGGTCATCTGCTTCTTGCCCCTCTGGCACCGATTTGGGCGGCAGCAGCATGCGCGATTTGATTTCAATCAGCATCGCGGCCATCAGCAAGTACTCTGCGGCCAGCTCCAGGTTGTGGTGGCGGATTTCTTCCACATAGCTCAGGTACTGGCGCGTCAGCCCGGCCATGGGAATGTCAAGAATGTTGAAGTTCTGCTTGCGAATCAAATACAGCAGCAAGTCCAGCGGCCCTTCAAAGGCTTCCAGAAAAACTTCCAGGGCATCGGGGGGGATGTAGAGGTCTTGCGGCAGCGCAAACAGCGGCTCGCCATAAAGTCGAGCCACGGCCACCTGGTCAATCACCTGGGGCATGCTCGTCAGCGTCGCGTTGCTGTCAATGACGGTGGCGGCAGGGACAACCATCAAGCGACAAGATTGCTATATTAAAAGTAGCTACTAGCCCTTATTAATAAAGGGCTACAGGCTATATTTTCATTAATTGTTAGATGTTTGATAGACGTAGGGTTTCTGCGCCACGCGTGCTTGCTTGAAGTTTTGGACAGCTTCACGATCCACCGACTTGTTCCACAACAAGGCCAGGCCTTCGCGTTGCCGCGCTTCCATGCCAGGGGTTTGCGCCTTGAGTTGGTCAATGAAAAGCGTGGCATCTGATTGGTATTGTGGGCGGTAGAAAATATTCATGGTGTTACCTTTTGCATGCATTTTAGACCCGGCGCGATGTTGACGTTTTTACGCAGCGTCTACAGCGGATGTTTGAATTGTGGGTGTAATATTGCAACAAATAACTCCTGATTTTTTGAACCGATGAACCCTCTTCCCGCCATCACCGACTGGGTCCATTTGGACTGGGTGTTGGTTGTAGTGGTGGCGTGGTTGGCCATCGGCTTCATGGGCGTGGTGGCGCTGCGGCGGTTCCGCTTTGTGGCCGTCGTGCTGTTCCCGGTGGGGGCTTGTTTTTCATTGTTACTGATGGCTGTGGCCCTGAGCGCCGCATTCAGTGGCACTGAAACAGCGGTCTTGCCCCTGGGGCTGCCCCAGCTTCCCTTTCACCTTCGGTTGGACAGTCTGTCGGCCTATTTTCTACTGCTGATTGGTGGGGTGTCGGCAGGGGTCTCAGCTTTTGCGGCGGGTTATTTTCGTCAGGGTGAAGGCACGCCACCAGGTCTGATGTGTCTTGAATACCATTTGTTCTTGGCCAGTTTATCCATGGTGGTTCTGGCTAATGATGCGTATATTTTCATGGTGGCATGGGAGACCATGGCTATGTCGTCATTTTTCTTGGTCATCGCCAACCACCGAATTCCTGAAATCCGTCATGCGGGCTACCTTTATATTTTGGTGGCGCATATTGGTGCGCTGGGTATTTTGCTGTGTTTTGGCTTGTTGCAAGCCAACACCGGCGACTACACCTTTGCCAACATGCGCGCGCAACACTTGTCACCGTTTTGGGCTTCCACTGCTTTTGTGCTGGCTGTCTTTGGGTTTGGTGCCAAGGCAGGTGTGTTGCCATTGCATGCCTGGCTGCCAGAGGCGCATCCCGCTGCTCCTTCTCCCGTGTCTGCGTTGATGAGCGGTGTGATGCTGAAGATTGCGTTGTATGGCATCTTGCGCGTGTCGTTTGATTTACTGCAAACGCGCATCTGGTGGTGGGGCGTGTTGCTGATGGCGGTCGGCTTGGCCACCGCCCTGTTTGGCGTGGTGTTCTCGACCGTGCAGGTGGAGATGAAGCGTTTGCTGGCGTATTCCTCCATCGAAAACATTGGTTTGATGTGTGCGGGTTTTGGCCTGTCGCTGCTGTTCTCGGCCTATGACATGAAAGCCTTGTCGGCATTGGCGCTGACGGCATCGATGTACCACATGCTGGCCCACGCGTTTTTCAAGAGCCTGCTGTTTTGCAGCACCGGTGCGGTGATGCACGCCACGGGTGAGCGCAGCCTGGGTAAGTTGGGTGGCCTGATGCGTTACATGCCCTGGGTGGCCTGGCCGACGTTGGTGGGCGCACTGGCTTGTGCCGGTTTGCCGCCGTTTGGCGGCTTTGTGGCCGAATGGATGCTGCTGCAAAGCTTTCTGTTTACCACCGGTTTGCCCAATGGTTTCCTGGACATGCTGGTGCCGGTGATGGCCGCACTGATTGCCTTGATCGCTGCTTTGTCGGGCTACACCATGGTCAAGTACTTTGGTGTGATCTTTCTGGGTCAACCGCGTGAGGAAAGCCTGTCGCATGCCCATGATGCCGGGTCGTGGGAACGTTTGGGCATGTCCTGGTTGGTGGCGGGTTGTGTCTTGCTGGGCTTGTTTCCCAATCAGGTCATTGCCATCATCGACCCGGTCACCCAACTGCTGGTGCATGCCGGTCTGGCGCATACCGTGGCTGACAATGGCTGGTTGCTGATTCCTGTGAATGTAGAGCGAGCCAGCTACGCTCCTGCTATCTTTTTGTTGGGCATCTTGGGCAGTTTTGCACTGGCGTTTTTGTTGGTGCGCAAGCTCTACCATGGGCGCATGCGGCGGGTGCCGCCATGGGACTGTGGCTACCCCTGGCAAACACCACGCATGCAAGACACGGCCGAAGGTTTTGGCCAACCTATCAGGCAAATTTTTGAACCCTTCTTTCGTTTGAAGCGTCATTTGCCCAAGGCCTTCGACGAACAACCAAGCTACAAAGTGACGTTGGAAGACCCGTTGTGGTACTGGTTGTACCTGCCGGTGGCTACCTTGGTGGAACGCGTGTCCAGAATCATTGGCATGCTGCAACAGGGTCGCATTGCGGTTTACCTGATGTACAGCTTTGTGACGCTGATCGTGGTCTTGCTGGTGGTGAAACGATGAGCATTTTGGGCGTTCTTTCACAACTTCTGGCACTTGTGCTGGCGTTGCTATTGGCTCCGTTGTTGACCGGCTGGGTCAACCAGTGGCGCGCACGCTTGCAAAACAAATCTGCACCAGGTCTCTTGCAGCCCTACCGCATGTTGCACAAGCTGTTCAACAAGGACTCGGTGATGGCCGAGCACGCCTCACCCCTGTACCGCACGGCCCCCTATGTAATTTTCAGCTGCATGCTGCTGGCCAGCGCCATCATCCCCACCATTTCTACTGATTTGCCTTTGTCACCTGCGGCCGATGCCATTGCACTGGTGGGCTTGTTTGGTTTGGCGCGGGTGTTTATTTCACTGGCCGCCATGGATGTCGGTACCGCCTTTGGCAGCATGGGTGCGCGGCGTGAAATGCTGGTTGGTTTTCTGGCTGAACCGGCCTTGCTGATGGTGCTGTTTTGTGCCTCCATGATCACCCGTTCTACCTCGCTGACCGTCATTGTGGAAACCCTGGCGCACCGTGACCTGGCCATCTACCCCAGCATGTTGCTGGCAGGGGTGGCCTTTACCATGGTGTCATTGGCAGAAAATGCCCGCGTGCCGGTGGACAACCCGGAAACCCACCTTGAGCTGACCATGATCCATGAGTCGATGATTCTGGAATATTCAGCACGCCATCTGGCACTGCTGGAATGGGCTGCCAGCCTCAAATTGTTTGCTTATTCATGTGTGGGTCTGGCGCTGTTTTTTCCATGGGGCGTGGCGGAGGCCAATTCACCGCTGGCGCTGTTTCTGGCGTTGCCGGTACTGATCTTCAAGCTGGCAATAGGCGGGTTTTTGCTGGCCTTGATTGAGACCCTTAGTGCCAAGATGCGCATCTTCCGCGTGCCAGAATTTTTGGGTACAGCGTTTCTGATTGCCGTGATTGGTTTGCTGGTGAACGTGTTGCTGGGGGTCGGATGATCAAATTTGCGCCTCAGCTCATCAACCTGTTTGCCACCTTGATCCTGTTGCTGTCGTTTGCCATGATCTCGCAGCGGCGCATTGTGACGCTGATCAATTTGTTCATGATTCAGGGGGCAGCGTTGGTCGCTGCATCGTTCCTGCTTGGTTATTTCACCCATCAGCCAGACCTGTATGTATCAGGTGTGTTGACGATGGTGCTCAAGGTGATCTTCATCCCCTGGATGCTGCACCGGGTGATTCGCAAGCTCAATGTGCGCTGGGACGTAGAAACGCTGTTCAATGTGCCCACCACCATGTTGATTGGTATTGGCCTGGTGATTTTTTCATTTAGCCTGGCGCTGCCTATTTCGCGCCTGTCGGACTCAATAGCGGGCGGTTCACTGGGCATTGCACTGGCCTGCGTGTTTTTGTCGTTCATGATGATGATCACCCGCTCCAAAGCGGTACCCCAGGTGATTGGTTTTTTGTCAATGGAAAACGGTCTGATCTTTGCTGCCACCACCGTCACCAACGGCATGCCGATGATTGTGGAGTTCGGTATTGCACTTGACGTGCTGGTGGGCGTGTTGATCTTGGGTGTGTTCATGTTCCAGATTCGCGAGAAGTTTGACAACCTGGACATCCACAATCTTGAAGCTTTAAGAGAAGACTGAGCATGCACGCGCTGTTATTTGTACTCGGGATTCCTTTGCTGGGTGGCATGGTGCTGGGCTTGTTTGGCCACCGCGCCTATGCCCGTGACATCAATGTGGTGTTCAGTCTGGGTACCTTTCTGGCCGCTTGCGATTTAACCATCCAGGTGGTGTCCGAGGGACCGCAATTTGTCTTGCAAAAACAGTTTTTCATTGACCCGTTGAACGTGTTTTTGGTCACCTTGACCGCGTTTGTGAGTTTGACCACCGCCATCTTCTCGCGCCCCTACATGCGCATAGAGCAAGACCACGGCAAGATGACACCGCCGCGCATGCGCCTGTACCACAGCATGTACCAGTTGTTCAGTTTCACCATGCTGCTGGGCTTCACCACCAACAACTTAGGGATCGTCTGGGTCGCCATGGAAGCCGCTACCCTCACGACCGTGCTGCTGGTCAGCGTGTACCGCACCACCGCCAGCCTGGAAGCGGCCTGGAAGTATTTCATCTTGTGCGGTGTCGGCATTGCTCAGGCGTTGTTTGGCACCATTTTGTTGTACATGGCGGCAGACAAGGTGCTCGGCCCCGAGAACGCTACGCTGCTGTGGACCAACCTCAACGACATCAAGGGTCAGCTTGACCCCAACATCATCAGCCTGGCCTTTGTGTTTTTGCTGATTGGATACGGCACCAAAATTGGTATGGTGCCCTTGCACAGCTGGCTGCCCGACGCACACGCTGAAGGCCCCACACCCGTGTCGGCGGTGCTTTCGGGCTTGCTGCTCAATGTGGCCATGTATGCGGTGCTGCGCTGCAAGGTGCTCACCGATGGCGCGCTGGGCACTAACATGGCGGGCCAATTGATGATGGGATTTGGTTTGCTCTCGGTCACCGTGGCGGCGTTTTTTCTGTCCCGGCAAAAAGATGTCAAGCGCATGTTTTCGTACTCCAGCATTGAGCACATGGGCATGATCACCTTTGCCTTTGGCATGGGTGGACCAGTGGCCAACTTTGCCGGTTTGTTGCACATGACAGTGCATTCGCTGGTCAAGTCGGCGATCTTTTTTACCGTGGGTCATGCCACCCAAAAAGCCGGCACGCAGGTGATGAGCGAGATTCGCGGCCTGATCAAGGTCAACCCTACCGTGGGCTGGGGCTTGATGCTTGGGGTGATGGCCATTTTGGGTATGCCGCCATTTGGTGTATTTGCCAGCGAATTTTTGATTTTGACCACGGCCATGCGTGAGCAGCCCTGGGCGGCTCCTTTTCTCTTTTTGGCATTGGGCGTGGCCTTTGCATCAATTTTGATTCGGGTTCTGCCCATGGTGTTTGGTGACACCACGCTCAAGCCCCTGGCGCATCCACCGGCGCTGGTACCGGTGTTTGTGCACTTGATGCTGGCACTGGTGTTGGGGCTGTACATTCCGTCGTACCTGAATGGCTGGTATGTGCAGGCGGCCAGCATGTTGGGAGGCTGAAGCCATGCAAATACCTGGTTTAGATCTTGAATTTGCAGCCTTGGCCGCACCCGTGCCGGTGTGGCACGCTGAGGTGACCACGGCACAGTGGCAGGCCGCTGCGTCAGCAGTGCGCGATGAGGGTGGGCGCTTGTTGGCACTGTGGGCCGGGCCGATGCCCCTCCCTGATACAGAAGGCGTGAGCCGCCAGGACAAGGTGTGCATGTGCGCGGCGTATGTCACGCTTGATGGTGCGTTCTGGCTGACTTTGCCATTGAACCTTCAGGACGGGCGTTGGCTCTACCCCGACCTTTCTCCTATTTTTCCTGCGGCCTCGCGCATGCAGCGGGCCGCAGCTGACTTGTCGGGTGTGTCGGCGCAAGGTGCCCAAGACGTGCGCCCATGGCTCAACCATGGAGCCTGGTCAGCCGACTATGTTCCCCTGCAGCAGGATGCGCTTCATCTTCCGGCGGCCAACCCCACCGCGTTGCAAAACTACCCGTTTGTGCGGGTGGAAGGTGACGGCGTGCACGAAATTGCCGTGGGTCCGGTGCATGCGGGCATCATCGAGCCGGGGCATTTTCGCTTCTCTGTGGTGGGTGAGAAAGTACTGCGGCTGGAGCAGCGCCTGGGCTACACCCACAAAGGCATCGAGCAACGCATGACACAGCTGCAGCCACTGCAGGCGCACCGCCTGGCCGGGCGGGTGTCGGGCGACTCCACCGTGGCCTACGCCTGGGCGTATTGCATGGCGCTGGAGTCGGCATGCCAAACCAGCATCCCTGCGCGTGCGGGCTGGTTGCGTGCCGTCATGCTGGAGCGTGAACGGGTAGCCGCCCACCTGGCGGATCTGGGTGCTCTGGGCAACGATGCCGCTTTTGCCTTTGGTCTGGCCCAGTTTTCAAGACTGCGTGAAGACTGGCTGCGGACATCTAAAACCGTGTTTGGACATCGGCTGATGATGGACTGCATCGTCCCTGGCGGTGTCAGTGTTGACCTGGATCGCGCCCAGCGCGACCTGCTGCTGCATCAATGTGATGCGGTTGAGCAGGAAGTGCACACGCTGTATGGCATTTACGAAGCCCATGCCGGTTTGCAAGACCGTTTCATGACAGCTGGGCGCGTGGAGCCTGAGTTGGCTTCAAGGCTTGGCTTGACTGGCTTGGCCGGGCGCGCCAGCAGCCAGGCCTGGGACGTGCGTTGCGACCATCCTTTTGAACCCTACAGCGCCCTGCAGGTGGCCATGGCAACCCACCACAACGGTGACGTGGCCGCGCGTGTATTGGTGCGTTTTGATGAGGTGTTCGAGTCCATGCGTTTGTTGCGTGGCATGCTGGCCGACATGCCAGTGGGCGAGGTGTCGTGCGCGCTATTGTTGCCGCAGCAAGCCGCGCGTGGCGCGGGCTGGGTCGAGGGCTGGCGTGGTGAAGTGTTTGTCAGTCTGGAACTGGCTGGTGCTGGCCAGGCTAGCCGCATCCGGCGTTGCCATCTGCACGACCCGTCCTGGCAAAACTGGCCGGTGCTGGAGCACGCCATCATGGGCAACATCGTGCCCGACTTCCCGCTGATCAACAAGTCGTTCAACTTGAGTTACTCGGGGCAAGACCTATGATCCTAGACTCCTCAGTTGACCGCTGACTTCTTCCATCAAGTGCTTATGAACATTGACTATTTCTGCGTTGATCAAACCCACCTTTGGGGTAACAGCGCTACGCACCCGATTGAGCTGTTGGCAACGCACCTGGGGGTGTTGCTTCTTCTAGCAGGCAGTAGCCTGCGTCGTCGTCGCGCCTACCCAGACACGCAGCCAACAGCCCAATCGGGCGCGTCCAACTGAGGAATCTAGGATGATCTGGAAAATTGTTCAGCAGGTCACCAAACACGGCATCCGCAGCGAACCCGCGCCCGACATTGGCGAGGCCGCGCAGCAGGAAGCCACACGCATCCAGACCGAGTTACTCGACATTTTGGGCCAGGCTCTGACCATTCGCATGGTGGATGCCGGCTCATGCAACGGCTGTGAGCTTGAAATCAACGCACTCGGCAACCCTTACTACAACATTGAAGGCCTGGGCATCAAATTTGTCGCCAGCCCGCGCCATGCCGACCTGTTGCTGGTGACCGGTCCGGTGTCACGTCATATGGAAACCGCTTTGAAACGCACTTTTGATGCCACGCCCGAGCCCAAGCTGGTGGTAGCCGTGGGCGACTGCGGTTGCGACGGTGGCATCTTTGGCGAGAGCTACGCCAGTTGTGGGCGTGTGGCCAACGTGATCCCGGTGGATGAAGTCATTCCCGGCTGCCCACCCCCCCCGCTAGAGATTTTGCGCGGCATCCTTAAAGCGGTGCGGCGGCGTATTCAACCCAAATAATCCATTAGGCGGCAATTCGTGCCTGCATGATGCCTGGCGGCGAGATACAGAAGGCGTTTGATGCGGGCGCTGCTTGATGTCAATGTGTTGATTGCGTTGCTTGATGCCGGACACGCCATGCATCTTCGCGCTACAGAATGGCTAGCAAAACAGTCAGATTATGGATGGGCTTCGTGCCCCTTAACACAAAATGGGGTGGTTCGCATCATGTCACAGCCGAGCTATCCCACGCCCAGGCCGGCGGCCTTGGTAGCTCAGAGGTTGGCTTCTGCCTGCCTTGCACCCGAGCACATTTTCTGGTCGGCTGATGTCAGTTTGCTGGCAGCGGGGTAGATTGATTGGCAGCGGCTGCTTGGACACCGACAAGTGACCGATGCTTATCTGCTCGCTTTGGCCGTGCGACAACAAGGCAAGCTGGCCACCTTTGATCAACGCATTCGGCCTGATTTGGTACTTGGCGCAAAGCCTGTGCATCTTGAAATCATTGGGTGACTGGGGGGAAAAGGCCGCCCGGTTCAGGCCACTAACGTCCATGTTCAACAAGGACACCCCAAAGCATGAAACATGCGTGCCCTGCGTAGGGCGGGTTTCAACCCGCCATGGCCGACTGAAGTCGACCCTACGACACGCCATTCTTGTCGGCTGTGGGCGTTGTTTCACGCTAACCGGGCAAGTTGGTTGTTTCAGACCAAGTCCGTTAAGGGATGCGGAAATTGCAAATGTACCGTTTATGGCGAGTGCTGACGGGATGCAGTGCTAGGCGCAAGACGCGCCGTTTAGCTCTGCTAAACAAGTGGATTGAAACGATGCAATGCGCCCGTCAGTGCCGCCGGAAAAGGTATATTTGTAATTTCTGCATCCCTAAGTGGAATCTGATCCCAATGACTGACACAGTTTCTGGATGACGGCCACAGCTAATCCACCAGCGGATTGATGGTTTTCAGGGCTTTGAAGCGACCAAAGTCCCGGTCTGCGCTGTAAAGGGCAGTGACCCCGTTTTCAATGCAAAGGGCGGCAATGCGCGCGTCATGAAACTGGCCACCCTGGAGTTTTGCCTTGTGCGTCAGGTCTGACAAAATTTGCCAGTGCTGAATGCCGCTGTGAAGAATGTGCGCCTGCGGCGAAGCCAGCCAGGCGTCAACCTGCGTCAGCGCTTGCGCGTGGGTACTGGCGGGCCGAAAAATTTTTGGATTGGTGACAATCGCCAAAAATTCGTGCAAGCAGCTTACCGGAATAGCCCAGGGCCTGGTGCCTTCAGCCAAAAGCCTGATGCAGTCAAAAGCCCGCGCATGAAAACTGGACTCGGCGCGGTGCGCGTAGACCAACACATTGGTGTCAACCGCGATCATGGCGCACTGTGGATATGGCGTGAAAGCACATGCTCTTCCTCCAATTGCTGCCAGTCGCGTGGGTTTGGCAGCAGCACTTCTTGGCCATGGACACGGGCATCTTTGAGCTTGAAAGCAGGTTTTGTGGAGGCCGTTGCCTCATTCAAAACGCGGCGCAAACCCTCTTCAATCAACGCCCGCAGGCTGGTTTGGCGTTCGCGTGCGAAATTTTTAGCTGTCACAAAAAGCGCATCAGAGACTTCAATCGTTGTTTTCATATGGACACCCATACTGATGAATATGGGGGTATTGTATGTATCAAAAGATACCCGCAGATTCAACTACAAAGTGCCTCAGTGGGCATTTCCACCTCATAGCCGCTTGGGCGCGCACTTGGGGCAACAACTGGTCTCTGTGCCTTCGGCGCACGGGATGACATGTCAGGTCGACTTGCACCAACCATGGCGGGCTGAAGCCCGGCCTGCAGGGGGTATGGGTTGCGACTCTCATCCCAGCCGTCGGCCAAGAGATGCGGCTTTGAGCCGCAAGGTTTGGCAGCGCGACGACATTGTGGTCGCCAGTTTTGACCCAATGCGGGGTCAGGAACAACAAGGGCGCAGGCCAGGCATGGTGGTGACGCACGCTGCGCTGAACCGGTTGGGCATGATCCTAGATTCCTCAGTTGAGCGCTTGTTTTCTTCAATAAGTGCATATGAACATTGAATATTTCAGTCGCAGTCAGATTCACCTTTTGGGTCAGAGCGCTACGCGCCCGCTTGAGCCGCTGGCAACGCGCCTGGGGTCGTTGCGCCTCCTTGCGGGCAGTAGCCCGCTACGTCGTCACCCTTGCAGGGCGCAGCCAGGCCAGAGGCTTGGCCTCTTCGTGCCGTTCCATTGTGCACAGGCACAATGGAAGCTGCGGCACTCAGCCTACCCAGCCGCGCCGCCAGCAGCCCACTCGGGTGCGTCCAACTGAGGAATCTAGGGTTATCCGCTGATGACCGAAAACTAAAAAGAATCCAACGGCAGGTAAGGGCTTGTTCACAAATCATGAACAAGCCCTAAGCCAGCGATTCGGGTGCGTGGCCCGACTGGGCGATGATGGCTTCAATCGCTGATGTTTGCAGGGGAAACCGATCCTTCAGTTCAGTAGCCGGTTTGGCTGCTTGCCAAATTTCGCTTTTGGCAGACGCATAGGGTTGCCACAGATCGGGGCGGGCGCTCAGAGAAAGCGCCTTCCAGTGCTGCCAGAGTGGCCGCCATTTTTCCCCGGCTTTCCCTGAACCGTTGAGCATTTCAATTTGAGTGTCGCTTGACTGGCGCGATAGAAGGTTGGGATGGGGGTCGGATGTTCTGCCCCGCTGCTTCCTGCCAAGGTCATGTTGACGACTGGCTGCTGGACTCCAGATTGCAGATTGATAAAAACAATAGCTGCTAGCGCTTATTCCACCTGGGCTAGAGGCATAAAAAGCTTGTAATTGTTGCTTTGGATGTTAGGCCGGGGTTGATGACTTTGTTGCATCTACTCCTGGAAGAACAGGCAGCAAAAAGCCCCGCCGTTTGAGGGGCGGGGCTTTTTGATTTCAAACTAACGTCCATGTTCAACAAGGACACCCCAAAGCATGAAACACGCGTGCCCTGCGTTACGCGTGCCCTGCGTAGGGCGGGTTTCAACCCGCCATGGCCGACTGAAGTCGGCCCTACGACAAGCCATTCTTGTCGCCTGTGGGCGTTATTTCACGGTAACGTCCATGTTCAACAAGGACACCCCAAAGCATGAAACACGCGTGCCCTGCGTTACGCGTGCCCTGCGTTACGCGTGCCCTGCGTAGGGCGGGTTTCAACCCGCCATGGCCGACTGAAGTCGGCCCTACGACACGCCATTCTTGTCGGCTGTGGGCGTTGTTTCACGTTAACAAAGGAGTTTTAAGTCCGTTAATTGGAGTCTGACCCCAATTACCCAGTTAATTGGAGTCTGACCCCAATTACCCACAGTTAATTGGAGTCTGACCCCAATTACCCAATTACTTTGCTGTTTAGCTCTGGTTTTGATTGATGTGATAGCATCATGATGCTTTTGCATCCATTAAGGAAAATCATGAGAACCACATTGGACATCGAAGACGATATTTTGGCTGCGACCAAAGAAATGGCACGCAACCAGTGCGTATCGGTTGGTCGGGTCATCTCACGCATGTTGCGCGATGCCATGACGGGGCAGGGTGGTTTAACGCAAATGTCTCTGGCGCAAAAAACGGTGGCTGGTTTTCAGCCTTTTGAGTCCCAGGGTGTCATCATCAGCAATGCGCAAATTGACGCGCTGCGTGATACCGAAGGCGTTTGATGCGGGCGCTGCTTGATGTCAATGTGTTGATTGCGTTGCTTGATGCCGGACACGCCATGCATCTTCGCGCTACAGAATGGCTAGCAAAACAGTCAGATTATGGATGGGCTTCGTGCCCATTAACACAAAATGGGGTGGTTCGCATCATGTCACAGCCGAGCTATCCCACGCCCAGGCCGGCGGCCTTGGTAGCTCAGAGGTTGGCTTCTGCCTGCCTTGCGCCAGAGCACAATTTTTGGTCGGCTGATGTCAGTTTGCTGGCAGCGGGGTTGATTGATTGGCAGCGGCTGCTTGGACACCGACAGGTGACCGATGCTTATCTGCTCGCTTTGGCCGTGCGACAACAAGGCAAGCTGGCCACCTTTGATCAACGCATTCGGCCTGATTTGGTACTTGGCGCAAAGCCCGTGCATCTTGAAATCATTGGATGACTGGGGTTATGCCGCAAGTGGCAACGGTGCTTGAAATCTGCCAAGTGTGGCGTTCAATTCCATGAAAACGATGTGATTCGCCACCCAAGCCCGTGTCGCCACAAACTCGAATTCATTCGGATTGAAAATCATCGTACTTCTCCAATAAAAAGGTTGGGCGTTCATAAACCAAACGTTCAAGCTTGCAAATATCAACTCCACTCATGCCATGATTTCTGGCCAGTGTTACAGGGTTGAGCCAAAACTTGCACTCGCCATCACCCGACTCGACATGAATGTGTGGCGGCTAGGAGGCTGTCGGACTTTCGGTACATCGGCTGTAATCCGACCGCAGCGGTTCATTTTTTACCGTCTTTTTGGCCCATAGCTACGGCTATGAGCCAGCAAATCCGGCAAAAACTGCCCTCGCTGGGGTCGAATTTGGCTACGCCGCTCTTCGAGAACGCTTCGATGCCGAAAGTCCGACAGCCTCCTAGGCTCCCTCATCTGAATAGAAGTGAAAACGCAAGCCAAATATTCTGAGGACGGTCGGCATGTCAAAAAATATAGACCAATGGCACAAAATGCGAAAACTAAAAAATCCAGCGGCATGAATGCCACGATGTCGGCGATGACCGGGTCAGGCAACACCGTCCAAAACGACTTGCGTCCGGCCAGCGGCAGGTAAACCAATACGTCTGGCGAGCGGCCCGTTGGCGAGATCACCGCATCCATCACTGATGCTTGAAGCGCCAACCTGGCCGTCCCGCAACGGGTGCAGTGACAGCAGTGTCGGGGCGGTGAGCGGCAAGGCCAACATGTCGCGCGGCGTCCATTGACGCAACACCGGCGGCACGTCAACCGCATGCACCACGCCAAGCGGCGCGGGGGCTGCTGCGACACTTGAATGCCAGCCCCCATCCCAGCCTTCCCCCAATGGCGGGTGGGCCAAGGCAAACAGCCAGGCTTTTGGTGTGGCGCCTTCCCCCGCTGGGGGAAGGTTGGGATGAGGGCCGAATGCTTTGCCCCGCTGCTTCCTGCCGAAGTCATGTTGAGACTGGTTGCTGGGCGCCAGATGGCAGATTGATAAAAACAATAGCTGCTCGCGCTTATTCCACAAGGGCTAGAGGCTTAAAAGGCTTGTAAGTTTTGCTTTGGATGTCAGGCTGAGGTTGATGCGTTTGTTGCCTTCACTCATGGCAAAACAGGCAGCAAAAAGCCCCGCCGTTTGAGGGGCGGGGCTTTTTGATTTGAGACTAAGGTGGGTGTCCTTTATGTTTCCTGCCTCTCAGCCATCGCGAGATACTTGGCTTCCAGCCGATCAAAGACCTCCTCCTCCAACAGATCCGGCCCACTGGCCAAGCCCACTGCAACGGCTTCGCGCAAGGCCTGAAGCTTGGCCGCTTGCT
>Ga0210058_1000346_pt1 | contig 45129 bp, 49 predicted proteins | sample CryGeymeta201511_FD_183979 | JGI IMG/M metagenome (GOLD analysis project Ga0210058, IMG submission 183979) | Groundwater microbial communities from Crystal Geyser aquifers in Utah, USA - Crystal Geyser metaG 2015-11 (SPAdes) (version 2) | ecosystem: Environmental > Aquatic > Deep subsurface >...
GGGGCTGGTTGGGGTGCATTCCGGTGTTGCGGGGAGGCCTGCGACACGTTACCGCGAAGCGGCAGTTTGCGGGAGCAGGCCTCGCGGGCGCTCCCCGCAAACGGGCAGCTCGCTGCTAACGTGTCCACGCCCGCCCTGTTGTGAATGACACAACGGCGTGTCTCGCGCCTAGGACTGCACCCCAACCAGCCCCAGCGTAAGCCCAACTTATTCATTCACGAGCCCTTAGTTCAAAAAATTCCCTAGTGAAGGCACTATGTCAACTACAGCCAAATCCATTCTTTATGTCCGCCTACCTTGCTGGAAGATCTATCCCGGCGGCGTCATCTATGTCGCCGACTACATACACAAACAGCGACCGGACATTCATCAGCACCTCCTTGACCTGGCGTTGGTTGCGCCATCCGACCGCAAGCGTGTTTTAAAGGAGCACCTGAGCACGCAGCGCCCGGACATTGTAGCTTTTTCCTGGCGCAACATGCAGTCATTTGGCCCCCACCCTGAAGACGACGCCCTCGGCGTGGTAATGAACTTCGACCACTCGCCAAAATTATTTCGCAGGCTGAAAGCCGCCACGGGTGCGCTGTCGATTATCTACGACTATATAGCCAGCCGGCTGCGCAATTTCGGCTACATGAAGATGGTCAGACGGATGCTGCCCGCTACGCGCGTTGTGGTCGGCGGGACAGCGGTGTCGATATTCGGCAAATATGTCGCTGAGAAATGCCCGCCCGATACGGTGATCGTTATCGGAGAAGGCGAGGACACCATGCTGTCGATTGTCGATGGCTTCACCCAGCCGGTCGGCGAATATTTCTACAAGAACCGCTCCGGCCAGGTAAATCATCGCGTCCGGGCGGAAACTTTCGACTTGCGCCAGCTTACGGCGGTCGATTTCCCTTACGTCGAATCAATTTTTCCCGACTTCCCCCGTTACATCGACGACGACATCGGCGTGCATACCAAGCGGGGATGCCCTCTTCAATGCCATTTCTGCCTGTACAACAAAATCGAGGGCGCCAAGCAGCGCTACCGCGAGCCGGCCGAGATCGCCAATGAGGTGGAAACACTGAGCAGGCGATATGGCGTCAAGCGAATCTGGTTTACCGATGCGCAGTTCTGTTCGACAAAAAGGAGCACCCAGCATGTCGAACAGATTCTGGACGAATTGCTGGCAAGAAAAATTGATATCAACTGGTCGGGATATCTGCGGCTGAACCACCTGACACCGGAAATCGCGCGGAAAATGATCGCCACGGGGATGAGCAGCGTTGACCTGTCTTTCGCCGGATCGCAAGAGATCATCGACAAGCTGACCCTGGGCTATTCGCTGGAACAGCAGATGGATGCTTTCCGCATGTTCCAGGTGAACGGCCACACCGATCAGAAGATCAAACTTTATATGCCTTTGAACGCTCCCGGCGAAACGGTGCAAACGCTGCAAAAGACTGTCGACAAGATCAAGGAGCTGTATGCAATGTTCGGCCGCGACAATGTGCTGCCGTTCATTTTTTTCATCGGCATTCAACCCGGCACACCGGTGGAACGTCTGCTGATCAGCCAGGGCTATCTCAAGCAGGGCTATAACCCGCTCACGTTCAATCCCTTTACCATCAAAAAACTACTATACAATCCGAAGCCGCTCGGCCGCCTGATCGGTCGCGCCTACCTCGAAGCGATCGAAACCTCCGATCCGAACAGCGAATATATTGGCCGGGCCACGATGGATATCATCGAGCGAGAGCTGTCCAAGCCAGAGGTGGTGGCAGCTTGCGGGGGCGATACTTCACTTCAACCCACCGATGAGCCGGCTTCATGTTCATGCGAGGCATAAGATGCTCGACCAACCTGTTCCAGACTTTGAACTTCCCGCAACCGGGGAGAAGCCATTCCGCTTATCCACGACCAAAGGAAAACCCATAGTCCTGTACTTCTATCCCAAAGACTCCACACCCGGCTGCACGACCGAAGCACAACAGTTCCGCGATCTTTATCCGGAATTCCGGGCCGTTGGCTGCAAAATTTACGGCATCTCGCGCGATAGCCTGAAGTCGCACGAGAATTTCAAGGCGAAGCAGAATCTGCCGTTCGATTTGCTCAGCGACAAGGAAGAAGTCGTCTGCGATCTGTTTGGTGTCATCAAAATGAAACAACTGTACGGTAAACAGGTCAGAGGCATCGAACGCAGCACCTTCGTCATCGACGGTGGCGGCATGCTGCGGCGAGAGTGGCGCGGCGTGAAGGTCGCCGGCCATGCCCAGGAAGTAATTGATTTCATCGAGACGCTTAACCCGGATATTTCATAAATTGCCGGTTAAACAAAGGATTCCTATGGCACGAAAGTCACGCATGCATTCCAAGCTCTTTGTTCTCGATACCAACGTACTGATGCACGATCCGTCGAGCCTGTTCCATTTCGAAGAGCACGACATCTTCCTGCCGATGATTACCCTGGAAGAGCTGGACAACAACAAGAAAGGCATGACCGAGGTCGCGCGCAACGCGCGTCAGGCCAGCCGCTTCCTGGATGAAATCGTCACTGGCGCCCAGACCGCGATGGAAGACGGCTTCCCCCTTTCCACCCACAATCAAAGCTGTAGTGGATGCCTGTTCCTGCAGACCAAACAGATGAACGGCGAACTGCCCGCCGGCATGCCAACCAGCAAGGCCGACAACCAGATCATCAGCGTCGTAATGAGTTTGCAGGCGCAGTTCCCCAAGCGCGAGGTCATCCTGGTGTCGAAAGACATCAACATGCGCATCAAGGCTCGCGCACTGGGCTATGCCGCAGAAGACTACTTCAACGACAAGGTGCTGGAAGACACCGATCTGCTTTATACCGGTCTCAAGGCGCTGCCGCAGGATTTCTGGGAACACCACGGCAAGGGTATGGAATCCTGGCAGGAAGGTGGCCATACTTTTTACCGCATCAAGGGGCCGCTTTGCGCCGGCCTGCTGATCAACGAATTCGTCTATTTCGAATACGACAACCCATTCCACGCCATCGTCAGGGAATTAAACGGCAACACCGCCGTGCTGGAAACGATCAAGGATTTTACCCATCTCAAAAACAACGTCTGGGGCATCACCGCACGCAACCGCGAACAGAATTTCGCCCTGAACCTGCTGATGAACCCGCAGGTGGATTTCATTACCCTGCTCGGCCAGGCCGGTACCGGCAAGACATTACTCACCTTGGCCTCCGCCCTGACGCAGACGCTGGACCAGAAACTTTACAGCGAAATCATCATGACCCGTGTCACCGTCCCGGTCGGGGAAGATATTGGTTTCCTGCCCGGCACCGAAGAAGAAAAAATGGCCCCATGGATGGGTGCGCTGGAAGACAACCTGGACGTGCTCAACAAGACCGACGAGGAGGCCGGCGACTGGGGACGTGCCGCAACGCAGGACTTGATCCGCTCACGGGTCAAGATCAAGTCGCTCAATTTCATGCGCGGGCGCACCTTCCTGAAGAAATTCCTGATCATCGACGAAGCGCAGAACCTGACGCCCAAGCAGATGAAAACCCTGGTCACCCGCGCCGGCCCCGGCACCAAGGTGGTCTGTCTCGGCAACATCGCGCAGATCGACACGCCTTATCTGACCGAAGGTAGTTCCGGGCTGACTTACGTAGTGGATCGGTTCAAAGGGTGGGAACACTCCGGTCACGTCACGCTGATGCGTGGTGAACGTTCAAGGCTGGCGGATTATGCGGCGGAGGTGCTTTAAGTAGGGTGCTGTCAGCTTTCAGCGGTCAGCTAAATCGTCGCAGCATTTGCTTCAGGCTGATATCTCACTGTCTTTTTGCGATTCATAATATCGGGCAAACAAGGCTTCCAGTTCGTCGATCACCTCGACGGCTGGCTTGCCGTGCATGACGTGCTTCATCATGAAACTTGAGGTTTCATGCAGCAGCTTGTCAGTATTCAGCATCGGATAGGTTTCCCGCAGCCGCTTGATCGCCTTGACCACGGATTCTTCAGGAGGGCGGGGAATAGCCAAGGGTTCCTGAGGAATGGCAACATCGACGGTTGGATTACGGGCGGCAAGAAATTCGACAAAGGCAAACACGGTATCCTGCTGCTCTGCGGAAAGGGTCTCTAACAGGCGCAGCAGTTTCTTCTTTTCCGGTTTCATTTCAGCGCTTCGGTCGTGAAATCCAGGAAGGACTGCAACAACTTGGAGCGGAATTTTTCCGTGGCATAAACCACCGACAAGGGTCGGATCAGGCGCGGTTCCAATGGCACGGCGACCAGATCGCCGAGTTTGACTTCCTTGAGGATGGTAACGCGCGAAACGATCGCAATGCCCAGCCCCGCCTCAACCGCCCCCTTGATCGCTTCCGGGCTACCCAGTTCCATCGCGATATTCAAGTCCTCCGGCGAGATGCCCGCACGCTTGAAGTAATCGTCCACCACCTCGCGCGTGCCTGAACCGGCTTCACGACTGATGTAGGGTTGAACGGCAAGCCGCTCGGCCGATGCCGAAGAAAGCTCAGACAGTTCGTGCTGAGCCGAGCATATCATCACCAGTTCATCTTCACAGCACACTTCCGATTTAAGGCTGGGATGATGGGAAGGTGCCTCGATCAGGCCGATATCAAGGGTGTGATCAGCGACCTTGAATTCGACCGTTTCCGAATTTGCCACCGTGAGTCGTGCCTGTACCTGAGGGTAGCGCGCCTTGAAATCCCCCAACATGCGCGGCAGCATGTATTCCGCAATGGTCGTGCTGGCGCCGATCAGCAGCGTGCCGCTGACCTCCCCGGTCATTTCCGTCAAGCGGGTTTCCATTTCTGCGGACAGGTTCAGGATGCGCTCGGCGTATTCCATCGCCAGATGCCCTGCCGTCGTCAGCGCAATCTTGCTGTGGCTGCGCTCGAACAAACGGGTATTGAAATGTTCTTCCAACTGTTTGACCTGGAACGTGACCGCAGGCTGGGTCATAAACAGGGTCTCGGCCGCCTTGGTGAAGCTCAATTGTTTGGCGACTGAATAAAAAACTTGAAGTCGGCGGTCTGCCATAAGTGGTCATAAGAAAATCTAATGATTATGTATTCAATCACAAATTGATTTGTAAAGATAGGGGAATTTTGAACCTGGATTGGCCGCATGGATTGGCCGCATGGCACCCGATAGGGTTTCATGGTATAAAGCTGGGAGCTTGCTCTCAGCCCATCAATAACGAATGGATCTACCCAAAAATAGCCGATGAAGCGTGGCTTTTACATTATCCTGTCGGCCCAGTTTTTTTCCGCACTGGCCGATAATGCTCTGCTGATCGCCGCCATCTTCACCCTGCGCGGCATGCATGCACCGCAGGAATACGAACCCCTGCTCAAGCTGTTTTTCACCGTTTCCTACGTCTTGCTCGCCGCGTTTGTCGGCGCTTTTGCCGATTCGATGCCCAAAGGCCGGGTGATGTTCATCAGCAACGGCGTCAAAATCATTGGCTGCCTGATGATGTTCGCCGGCGTGCACCCGCTGACCGCCTATGCGGTCGTCGGCCTGGGCGCCGCCGCTTACTCCCCCGCCAAGTACGGCATACTCACCGAACTGCTGCCACACCGCTTGCTGGTGGTCGCCAACGGCTGGATCGAAGGGCTGACCGTGATGGCGATTATTCTCGGCACCGTGATAGGGGGTCTGCTGGTCAAACCGGACATCGCCCAGGCCCTGTTGAACTTCGATTGCCCGATGATCGACACCGGCATCGACACGATCCCGGAGATGAGCATCGCCATCATCGGCAGCATTTACCTGATTGCTGCGGCATTAAACCTGTGCATCCCCGACACCGGAGTGGATCACCGGATACTGAAAAGAAACCCGCTCTATCTGCTACACGATTTCAACCACTGCCTGAAGCTGCTGTGGCACGACAAGCTGGGCCAGGTGTCGCTCGCAGTCACCACCCTGTTTTGGGGTGCCGGTGCAACCCTGCAATTCATCGTCCTGAAGTGGGCGGATGCAGCGCTAAATATGGATCTGTCCAAAGCCAGCATGTTACAGGGTGTGGTGGCGATAGGCGTTGCGATCGGCGCGGTATTGGCGGCAAAAATGGTCACGATGCGCAAATCGGTGAAAGTGATCCCGCTTGGTATCATTATGGGACTGATCGTTCTCGGCATGAATTTCGTGCACGACCTGTGGATTGCCGTGCCGCTGCTCGTCCTCATTGGTGCTCTGTCAGGCTTTTTTGTTGTGCCGATGAATGCACTGTTGCAGCATCGCGGCCACCTTCTGATGGGCGCAGGCCATTCGATTGCGGTGCAGAATTTCAACGAAAATCTGTCGATCCTCGTCATGACTGGCCTTTATGCGTTGCTGGTCCATTTGAATTTGTCGGTCTACGCAATCATTGCACTATTTGGGCTATTCGTGAGCGGGATGATGTATTACCTGAAAAAGCGGCACGAGAACAATCAGCGCCAGTTCGATGATGTCGCACTGCTTGACGACACCCGGCACTAAGTTTTACAGAATGGCCGGCTCGTCCGGCAGTTCGTTCTCGTTGGCTCCACTCGCCGGATAATGCTGAACCAGATGGCTGGCTACTGCGCGGATTCCCTCCACCACGCCCTGCTCGAAACGCCCCTGGCGGAACGAACGCTCCATCTCCCGGCAGATCACCTCCCAGCCCGGCAGCCCGACATCGCGATGGATGCCTCTATCGGCGACAATTTCCACACGACGATCAGCGAGCAAAAGATAAATCAGCACGCCGTTATTGCGCTCGGTATCCCACACCCGTAGCTGTGAAAACACCTCCACAGCGCGTTCGCGGGCACTGCGGCCTTGCAGCAGCGCCATGGGATCGAGCGACGCCTCGACGGCGAAGCGGATCTCCCCGAAATGGGTCGCTTCGGATTCCTTGATCGCCGCCTCTATGGCTCGCATCGTGTGCTGAGGGAATACCCGCCTCATCCGCCATGGGGGTGTCAACAAATGTCTGACAAGTCGCCTGATCTTCATCTTTTCACCAATTTCCCGATGCGCCGCCGCCGCCAAAACCGCCGCCCCCACCGCTAAATCCCCCACCACTTCCACCCGACCAGCCACCACCGCCGCCGCTGGACCAGCCCCCGCCACCGTGGCGGCCAAGGAGGGTAAAGATGAAAACGAACAAGCCGGCAACCAGCGCCATCATTAGCGAGGCGAACAATAGCCAAGCGACGACGACTGCGACAGAGCCGGCAACAATCCCGCCGACAAACGGGCCGAGCAGAGCGCGCATCGCGCCCCCCACAACGACTGCCAGCACGAAACCAATAGCCAGCCAATCTCCGCTGACGCCGCCACCGTCTTTCGACGGAGACGATTTCTGCTCCGGCAACGGCTCACCGTCGACCACCTTGATGATGCGATCGACCCCGGCGCGGATGCCGCCGTAGTAGTCATCCTGCTTGAAGTGGGGCGTGATGATTTCACTGACGATGCGCTTCGCCACCGCATCGGGAATCGCCCCCTCCAGGCCGTAACCCACCTCGATGCGCAACTTGCGGTCGTTCCTGGCAATCAGGAGCAGCACGCCGTCATCCACGCCCTTGCGCCCGAGCTTCCAGGCGTCGGCCACACGGATGGCGTATTGCTCGATGGTTTCAGGCTGGGTAGTGGGAACGATCAGAACGGCGATCTGGCTGCCTTTTCTATTTTCAAAGGCTTGCAGGGTTTGTTCCAGCGCGGCTTGCTGGCCGGGTTGTAGCGTCCCGGTCAGATCGGTGACACGCGCCTTGAGGGGCGGCACCGCCACCTCCGCCACCGCCCATGGTGCAGAAAGCAGCCACAGGGCAGCGAGCAGGCTGGTCAGCCAGCGTTGCATTTACTTGACGGCCGGCACGGTGCCAAAATCCACCTTGGGCGCGGTGGAAATTTCTTTCTCATTTTCCACGCTGAAGTTGGGTTTGGTCTTGAAACCGAACATCATCGCGGTGAGATTGCCGGGGAAGGAGCGCACCGTCACGTTGTACTCCTGCACCGCCTTGATATAGCGGTTGCGAGCGACGGTGATGCGGTTTTCCGTACCTTCAAGCTGCGCCTGCAAGTCGCGGAACAAGCCATCGGCCTTGAGCTGCGGGTAGTTCTCCGACACCGCCAGCAGGCGGGAAAGCGCGCTGGTCATCTGGGCCTGCGCCTGTTGGAACTTGGCAAAAGCCTGCTCGTCGTTAATCAGCTCGGGGGTCGCCTGAATCGAACCCACCTTGGCGCGCGCCTCGGTCACCCGAGTCAGCACCTCTTTCTCGTGCGCTGCATAGCCCTTGACCACGTTCACCAGATTGGGCACCAGATCGGCCCGGCGCTGGTACTGGTTGAGCACCTCGGACCAGCTCGCCTTGATCTGCTCGTCGGTGGATTGCAACGTATTGTAGCCGCAGCCGCTCAAGGGCAGGGACAGCAGCAAAATAACGGATAACAGCCAGTTACGCATAACGACCTCCTGAGTAAGCAACACTGTTTTGAGTAAGCAACACTGTTTATAGTGTAGCCGGTTCTTTGGAACACAAGTCCTGCATGGTCTGTTTCGCCAGGCACAAATCTTCCCACGCCCTGGCCTTGTCTTGCAGGGTGCGCAGCAAATAAGCGGGGTGATAGGTCACGATCAGCGGAATGCCCTGGTAAGCGTGCACCTTGCCGCGCAGGCTGGCGATGGTCGCCTCGCGCCCGAGCAGCGTCTCGGAGGCAACTTTTCCCAGAGTCACAATCAGCTTCGGCTGGATCAGTTCGATCTGGCGACGCAGGAAGGGCATGCAGGCAGCGATCTCATCGGGGAGAGGATTGCGGTTGCCGGGCGGGCGCGACTTCACCACGTTGGCGATATACACGTTATCGCCCCGCTTCAGCCCGATGCTTTTCAGCATGTTGTCGAGCAGCTTGCCGGCTTGGCCGACGAAAGGTTCGCCCTGGGCGTCCTCGTCCGCGCCGGGCGCCTCGCCGATAAACAGCCAGTCGGCGTTCTCGTCGCCGACGCCGAACACCGTCCGGGTGCGGGTTTTGTGAAGTTCGCAGGCGGTGCAGCCTGCCACTGCGGCTTTAAGCTCGGCCCAATCCATGGTTCCTGTATCAACCAGACCAGGCGCATCAGCCGGCACCGCGCGAGCACGCCACACCGGCCCCAGCCCCATTTCCTGAAGATAGAGCTCGCGCCTGCCCGTCATAATGATAACTCCATCAGAACCGCATCCTCGCGCCCCTCTTCGGCCGGGTAGTATTTCTTGCGCACGGCGATTTCGGAAAAACCGGTGCTCAGGTAAAGCTGACGCGCCGCAACATTGGAAGGACGCACCTCCAGAAGCAGGGTTTCGGCATGATAATCGCGCGCCCGATCGATCAACTGGTGAAGGAAGCGCCGCCCCAGCCCCCTGCCCTGCCAACCCGGTGCAATGCCCAGGTTAAGCAGATGCGCTTCGCCCACCGCCACCATCATCACGCTGTAGCCGATCACCAACCCGCTGAGCTCATACACCCAGCAACTGTAGCCGGCATTGAGCGAGTCGCGAAAGTTGCCGTAGCTCCACGGGAAAGGATAAATCTCGTATTCGATGGCAACCACCGCCTCAACATCCTCCCTGCCCATTGGGCGGATAGAGGCAATTTCCTGCAACTGTGCGCTCATCGTTCGCTCGTCTTCAACGCGACTTTATTACGGATATACAGCGGCGCTGCTTCGGCCGCATCCATGCCCAAGCCGCGCTTGAACTGCGCGGCGCCCAGCGCGGCGATCTCCGCCGCATGGGGAAAAACATCGGGCATCACTTCGACAAGCCGCCCGGCATAACGGCTGCGCAATATCTCGCCATGAGCCGCAAAGCCGTTGCCGCAGCCGGTCCAGTGTTCACCCACAACGTCCGGCGTTTGCTGCGGCGAACTCAATCCGGGCGCATTCAAGGTACGCCACCCGCCTTCGGTTTTTTCATACACGCCATGGTAAACCTCGCCCATGCGCGCATCCAGGCAGGCGATCACGCGGCCTGCACCCGATGCTTCGGCCAGCGCCAGCAGCGTACACACCCCCGCCACCGGCAAATCCGCGCCAAATGCCAAGCCCTGCGCCACCCCGCAACCGATGCGCAGGCCGGTAAACGACCCCGGCCCCTCGCCAAAAGCGATGCCGTCCAGCGCCTTCAAATCCAGCCCCGCCTCAGCCAGCAATTCATGCACCATCGGCAGCAACAGCTCGGAGTGGCGCTGCCCGGCCAATTCCTCGCGCACGAGCATTTCACCATCCAGCCACAAGGCGACGGAACAGAGCTCTGTAGAAGAGTCGATGGCGAGAATTTTCATAGGTTGCATAATCGGAATTTTTGGCCCTAATCTCCTCCGTTGAGCTGGGGTGCAAAACTGGAAGCATGACGATACTTAGGCTCCTTGGCAAGAGCTGGACGAAAACTCGAGGAATTTACGCGGCCATGCGTCTGCACCACTTGGCCGCCCTTTCGCCCGCGCCAGTACCCTCCTCTACCCCATCTCGATATCCCGCCAAGCGGCAACCCTGTCCAACCCACTATCTTCCCTGCCAGCCCATCCGAGACAGCGGATCAGCAAATCGTTGTCGATGGCAAAATCCATCACAAAACGGAACGCTGCCGGGTCTCTTTCCTCCAGCCTGATATCCACCAGCAAACCGCGCCCCCCCTCGATGGTGAGCGGCCTTACGCAGGGAGAATATTTCAAACGTCCATCCCCGCCGAAAGTGGAAAACTGTCCCGCAAGCCGGTACACCCAGTCTCCGGGACGAAAGATGTGCCCGGAACTGACCTTCCCGAGGATCAGCACGGCATCGCAGGAACGCGATGCCACGCAGTCCGCCACCACTTCGCTCATCGCCTTCATCCCTTGCGAATAAAGAAAGCCCATACGCCAGGCCCGGTTTCCTGGGTGTCCAGCAACACGTTCCCGGTCGCTGCGCACCAGGTGCCGACCTCGTCCCTGGTGGACGGGCAGGTGCTGACCAGCTTCATGATCTGCCCCTGGGACATGGTGTTGAAAATCTTCCTCGCTTCGATCACCGGGCCGGGGCAGACTAGCCCCGTCACGTCCAGGGTTACGTTGGGCGCAATCGCCGCCTTTTTTCCCTTGCGCACGTAATATTCGGTCGTGCCGCCAGTCTGCTTCTCGGAGTGGATAACCTCGTTTCCCGTCGCCTTCGCCCAGGAAAACAGGTCATCCCGCGTACCGGGGCAATCCGATTTCAATAGTAAGACTTCGCCGGTTTTTATATCATCCAGCACCCGTTTTGCGCCCAGCAGGGGATGGGGGCAAACCTGCCCCGTCATGTCCACGACGATATTCGGTTTGATCAGAGTTTCATTTTCCATGTCCGTTCTCCTCAATTCAATTCATTGAACAGCATAATAACAACCCCGGAATTGAAACAAAAAGAATATAAAGCTATTATTAAATAACTTATAGTTATAAGAAGAAACCATCATGAAGCTGCAACAGTTGCGCTACCTGTGCGAAGTGGCGAAACAGGGATTGAACGTCTCGGCGGCCGCGGAAAAGCTGTACACCTCCCAGCCCGGCGTGTCGAAGCAGATCCGGCTGCTGGAAGAAGAACTGGGAATCGATATCTTCGTCCGCAATGGCAAGCGGGTGACGGAAATCACCGAACCGGGGAAGGTGATACTCGCGATTGCGGAGCGCCTCCTGCGGGAGGCGGAAAATCTCAAACTGGCCGGCAAGGACTTCAGCAACGAAAGCAGCGGCAGCCTGGTGATCGCCACCACCCACACCCAAGCCCGCTACGCACTACCCCAGACGGTCAAGGCCTTTGTGCTACGTTACCCCGGGGTGAATCTCGTCCTACACCAAGGAAACCCGACCCAGGTGGCGCAGAGGGTGGTGTCGGGCGAAGCCGACATCGCCATCGCCACGGAAACCATCGCCGAAGTGAAGGAACTGGTGAGCATGCCCTGCCACCAGTGGAGCCACGGCATCATTACCCCGCCCAAGCACCCGCTGCTGAAGGAAAAAACGCTCTCGCTGGAAGCTATTGCGCGCTATCCGATTGTCACCTATGACACCGCGTTCGCCGGTCGCTCGCGCATCAACCGCGCGTTCGAGCGCAAGGCGCTTACACCCAGGGTGGTTTTAACCGCCATCGACTCGGATGTGATCAAGACCTACGTGGAACTAGGCCTCGGCATCGGCATCGTCGCCAGGATGGCGTTCGACCCGCAGAGTGACAAGGGCTTGCGTATGCTGAACGCCGATCACCTGTTCGAATCCAGCACCACGCGCATCGGCCTGCGCCACGGCGCCTACCTGCGCGGCTATGTGTACGAGTTCATCCACCTGTTCGCGCCGCATCTGACGCGCGATGTGGTGGACACCACCCTGCGCGGCGGCGGGGTGGATTTCGAGCTGTAGAATCCGGCGCCCGGTCGGAAGTGCGGATTACTAGCAGGGCGGCACGACCCTGGAAGCAACCCGGCCATGTGCCTGCGCCACTTGCGCCACCGCCTCTTCAAGCGGCAAGCCCGCCTCCACCCCGTCCATGATCATGCGCTGCAGGATGGCGCCAAGCATCTCCACGTTGCCCTGGCCATGCTCCCGCAGTGCGCGCAAAAACATCAACATATTGATATCCGCGAACTGCTCCTCGAACTCGTCATAGTCCTTGCCGGTGGCAAGCCAGTAGCAAAGATCGTAGGCGAGTGCGAAAACTGCGTTCAACTGCTCTTCCCCGATACCTGGCACATTCAGGGATATTTCCTGCATCAGACCATGCCGAAAATCGTCCAGATCATAGTCCACTTCGCCTTTAACCACCTGCTGCGGTGTAAATTCCCATTCCATAACTGCCTCCCCCGTGAAAAGACTATCCGAACAGCGATGCAAAATCAGCGTCATCTCCCTCGCAGATTGGACAGATTTCTGCCGGAGCGGGCGAGATGAAGAAGCGGTCGCAGCGGGCGCAGCGTTGTTTGCCGAGGGCGTGCAGGATCACCGGTTCGGATGCCTTGGAAAGACTTTTCAGTTCGTCCTGAAAATGCAACACATGCGGCTGGCAGACCTCGACGCACACACCGCAGCCAACGCAGCGGGAGAACTGGAACCCCAATCCCCAGGCCGTTCCGCTTTCCCTGATTTGCATTGCGCCGGTGGGACAGGCGCGGGCGCAGGCCTCGCAGGCAGTGCAGCCGGGCCTGACGCCGACTTGGGCGGCGTAAAGCGCCGGATGGGCGGGCAAGGGGGCATGATCCTCCGGTTCGGCTTCAAAGAGGATTTGCAGCAATTCCCGTCCGGCGGTGGAAAACGGCGCGGCGAAGCGGATTGCCTTGAGGGGAACAGGCTGCGCCTCGATGACGGAAATCGGGCGTGTCAGCTGATCCGCGCCACGCCCGATGAAACGGCGAAACAGGTGGCGACGGGAGGGATCGTGCCCAGCCTTGGCAGGTTCCGTTTCGCCCTCGTCAGGCACGCTGATTTCGGCCCACTTGTCGCCGCCGGCCACGCCCCGCAGCGCTTCGACCGCTTCCAGATGGAGGCCCAGCCGTGCTTCTCCGCGCGCGCCATGAACGCATTCGGCGCAATGCCGGGTGCCGGCCAGCGTGACGGCAACGCCGCGACTGGTCAGGTAGGCCAGCATCGCCGCATCCAGCCCACCCAGGCAGGGCACGATTTCATCGCCATTGAATTCGGAAGGGGCACAGGCGAAAGTCACTTCGGGCAGTTTGACGGCGCGCTTCAACACCTCGATGCGGGGCAGGTTGTCCGCCAGCAGGGCTTCGGTGGGGCAGGCGGCGGCGCACAGGGCGCAGTTCCGGCACGCCGACGCGCTGATCCTGATACCTTCGTCGGATAGTTCCACCGCATCGTGGGGGCATGCCTCGGCACAGCGGCTGCACCCGCTGTAACGGTAGCGGTAGCGGGTGCAGCGGGTGGCGCGGTATTCGGGCTGAGTCAGCATGAATTATTTGTACTCGTGCAGCGCCTTCCCCTGCTCGCAGGTATTGCTGGGAATGGTGAAACTTTGCGGCGCAACAAGTTCTGTTCCGGCGGAGGATTTATTGCCGCCCGCCTGCACCTGCTTCCAGGCAGCGTAGCCGCCTTTCACTGCGTAGACGTCCTCGCCGCTTTTCCCCGCGACCGACCGGGCAGCCGCAAGGGCCCGTTCGTCGCTGTCGCCCACCACCACCGCGAAGCCGCCCGGCTTGGGCTTGACGCCTTCCTGGTAGACCACGGCGAAGGGGATTGGCTGCTGTTTGCGCCGGCCTTCGCTGCGGGCGTCGATCACGCAGCAGGGCTGCCCTTTCTTCAGTACTTCCCGGAGCTGGGCGCCATCCAGCAGCGCTGCCCCGGCAGCCCATGCCGGCACGGACACAGCCCATGCCAGCAGAATCAGAAATTTTCTCATGCCACATCCTTTTCTGCGGGTTCCAGTGCCTGGCGCAGGGCCAGCATCGCCGCTTCGTCGTAAAATTCGTTATCGGGAATGGCCAGATTTCTTGCCTGGCCGTACAGCACCCATGGTAGCAAATCCGCACCGAAGTCCGCCAGAGGGGTCAGGCACAGCCGGCTGCCGAACTGCTCCACCAGTTCGGCGCAAAGGTTGAGATCGGCGTCGTCGGCGATGTCCGCCCCCAGCAGTGCCAGAGAGGCGCCGCGCTCCAGCATCTGGCCAGTCCACCAGCCGGCTTCGGTGCCGCTGCGGCTGCCGTCGCTTTTCAGCACTTCCCAGGCCGGTTTGGCATAGGAGGGCGTGACGCATCTGAAATCGGCGTTGGAGGTGAAGTCCAGCGCCCAGTTGACCTCCATGCGCCGCGCGGGAACCCATACCCCCACCCTCTCGGCGCCAAACTCCCTGCTCAGGGTCTCGATCAGGCTGCCGTCCAGCAGCGCGGCCTCGCCCGGCAGCACCCGCGCAGCGCCCCGTGCCAGCAACGCGCGGGCGCGTTCCCGCCCGGCGCTGCGCAGCACCACCGAGACGCGGGTCAGATCCTCGGGCAGATCATCGCCATCAAACAGAAAAACAGGCTCCGCAAAAGGAACGCCTGCGGGTTTGGCCCAGCGGCGCAGGGTGATTTCCGGTGTGGATTCGTTCATCAATTCATTACCTGATAGACAAGTTTATTGAAAACGAAAGGCTGCATGGGGCAGTCGGCATCGTGCTCCAGCCATACCAACTGGGGCAGCAAGGTATTCAGGGTCTCCAGGACGGGCGCAATCTCCAGCCCGCAGTAAACGGGCAGGAAACGCGGCAGCATGGCCAGGGCATCCTCGGCGAGCAGCGCCGCGCCGTCCTGGTTGTGGTTCTGGGTGAAATGAAAGGACAGCGCGGCAAATGCCAAGCCTTGCAGGAACTGGGCGTCCGGGTCTTCCTGCCCTTTCGATCGGGTCTGGATCAGGGTGTTCCAGCGCTCTCCCAGCCAGTCGTGGACAGCGCCGAAATTGTTGGCGTTCCACAGCAACGCCAGTTCGTCCCAGGCGAAGGCAGGGTTCATGCATAGGCCCCGTTTTGGGTTTTGCCGTGCTCGCAGCCGCCGCACACCGGCTCATCGGGATTGAACAACACCTCGATTTCACTTTTCGGCACCACTTCCCGGCCACCGTCCACATCGTCCACCCGCACCTTGAGCAGGGCCAGTTCGGCCTCGGCAAAATCGCGCAGCAGGCGGGCAATTTCGCGGTAAAAGGAATGCTCCGTCGCCCGTGCCAGCAGCGTCGCATAGCCGCGCACCCAGCGCCCCAAGTGGGTGGCCCAGAAACGTTTGACTTCCTTTTCCAGCCGCTTGACGGTAGCCATATCTCCGCTTTCCAATGCTGCGGCCTGGTTTTCCAGCAGCGCCGCCACGAAGGACAACTCGACCCCGAGCTGGTCCTCGAACACGGCGAATTTACCCGGTTGCAGCGCGAATCCACAATGCTGATAAATGGCCTTCACATCATGAAATGGTTCCTGCTGAAAACGCCCGGTAAGGCGCGACGATTCCACCGGCGGGCAACCGCCGGAGGTTGTAAAGAGAGTGGCGTATTCGCAAGCCAAAGTATCCTGAAGCTCGTCCAGGGGGACACCGGTGAAATCGGCATCGAACTGAAAACCCAGGTCAACCAGCGCAGCCATGGCTTCCGGCGCACGTAGGGCGGCCAAGTAGTCGCACCCCGGCTCTTCGGCGAAAGCGCCCGCCAGCAACTGATAATAACCGGCGCGGGCGCGCAATTCCAGAGGGGATAAACTATCTTCCATGGGTTCAATTAAAACTGCATTCTGATTCTGCATGGTAATCCTCTTAAAAAAACCCGGTCAAGAAGAAGGGATGAACTTCAAGACCGGGACACTCCGCTTGCTCAGGGGTAAATCAAACTCAATGGCCGCCGCCTTCCTTGTGCTTGACGCTCCCCGGCCCGCCCCATGAAGCCATTTCCGGATGCATCTTGCGGTGCAGGTCGCCGGTGTAAGCGTAGCGCATGGTTTCCTTGAAGGCTTCCACGTGCTTCTCCCACGAGGCCTTGACATCGCCGTACTTGTCGTTCGGCCCGGCCTTGGTCACCTTGACCACGGTGTCGTACCAACCTTGGGAGCCGCCGATGGGGTCGGCCACCACCGGGATGATCTGGTTGGGATGCACCCCCTTGTCTTCCCACCACACGTTGTTCAGGTCGGGATCATCCTGCGCGCCCCAGGCGCCGCCTTTCTCTGTTTTGAGCTTGAGCTGGGCCAGGCGTCCGTAGGCCCAGTGGCCGAAGGCAGTGGAAATGGCCGCTACCTTGGGATGTATCCCCTCGAACACGTAGGCCTTGGTGACCAGATAGCCCACCGCGCTCTCCACCCGCACCAGGTCGCCGGTCTTGATGCCCAGCTTCTTGCCGGTTTCGGTGTTCAGCCACACCGGGTTGCTGTGCATGATCTCCGCCAGCCACTTCACTGCCGATGTGCGTGACTGCTTGTGCACGTTGATCTTGTAGGTGGTAAGGATCATTTCATCGTCGCGCATGGTGCGGTGCCAGGGAATCTGCTTGAAGGTGGGCATGGGATTGAATCCGTATTCCGCCCATTCGTCCACGCGCACGTTGATGATCCGGTCGTGGGTGGGGAAGCCGGCGTAGTTCTTGCCCTTGCGCTGGACGCCGACGGCCTTGCCGTTCTTCATGATGGCGCCATTCTTTTCCACCACGGCGCCGGTCATGTCGGCAGCGGACAATTCCTTCTTGTGCAGGCCGTATTCCGGCTGGATTTCGCGTCCGGTCTTGTCCACGATCTTGCCGGTGGCCGGGTCGAGCTTGCCATAGATCGGCCATACCCCGTGCTTCTTGAGGAAGTTCAGCCCACCCGCTTCTTTCAGGCCCGGGACGTTGTCGAAGTGGTGGCGCATGTAGTCCTCGCCGTCCTTGAAGTCCCAGTATTTTTTCATGCCGCGCTTGCCGTCCGGGTCCAGCTTGTGAATGATGTCGCGCATCATGATGCGGTTCTCGCGCGATTCGCCCAGCGACTTGATCACCGGCTGGCGGATACCCAGCCACGGCCACAGGGAGTTGGGCATGGACTCAGGCTCCCAGCGTTCCAAATAGGGACAGTCGGGCAGAATAATGTCCGCCAGCGTCGCTTCCTCGCCCATGAATGGGGTCATGCAAACATAGAACGGGATCAGCTTCTCGTCACGGTACAGCTTGCCCCACACTGCGTCAGACCCTGGATTGGTGTACACCGCATTGTCCTGGTAGGAGAAATAGACGTTGATCTTCTGCTTGCCCTCGGCGATCCAGAACGGCGTCAGATGGCTCACCTTGTGGTGTGCCAAAGGATAATCCGGATGATCGGCGATCCATGACGGCTTGGCCGGCTTGGGCGGTTCCGGTTGCGGCTGTGGCCAGCCCATGCCGCGCGGCATGCAGTAGCCGCCGCGCACTTCGATGTTGCCGGTCATGATCGGCAGCATCATGGTGGCTTTCTCGTTATAAGAACCATACAGGTGCTTGGCCGGACCGCGATAGGTATAAGTCGTCGCGGGCTTGGTGGTAGCAAATTCGCGCGCGATGCGCTCGATCGTCGCCGCCGGCACGCCGGACAGCTTCTCCGCCCATTCCGGCGTGAACTGCTGGTAATGCTCTTTCAGTTCCGCCACCGTGACGTTGGTCCAGGTTTCGATGAAATCGGAATCCTGCAGATCGTCTCGCAGGATGACGTGGCCCAGTGCCAGAGCCACCGCGCCGTCGGTGCCGGGAAACACCGGTATCCACTCGTCCGAACGCCCGGCGGTGTTTGACAAGCGCACATCGAAGGTCACCAGCTTGGCCTTGTTGTCCGCCATGCCATCGGCTAGACGCTGGGAGTAAGGGTTGTGGAAATAGGCCGCTTCCATGATGTTGGAGCCGAAATTGAGGATGTATTTGGCATTCGCGAAATCCGGGGTTTCGATGTCCGGCCCCCAGGTCGGCTCCATGCCGACCTTCTTGGAGGACTCGCACACCGAGGTATGGTTCATGACGGTGGCGGATCCCAAAGTATTCATGAAGCGGTCGACGACGCCGCCGGAGCGGTTGCGGCCGTACTTCAGCATGATGGAGTTGGGGTCTTGCTTGAGCGCGGCATCCAGCTTCTGGGCGATCTCGGTCAGCGCCTCGTCCCAGGTGATGCGCTTCCACTTGCCTTCGCCGCGTGCGCCCACCCGCTTCAGGGGGTAGAGAATGCGATCCGGGTCATAGCTGTACCACATGCCGGAGTTGCCCTTGGCGCACAGCCGGCCACGCGTGGATACGTGCTCCGGGTTGCCTTCCAGCTTGACGATGCGACCGTTTTCCACATAGGCCAAGGCACCGTCCTGGATGTTGCAGACGTGGCAGGTAATGGGAATCGCCTTGCGCTCGGAGTAGCCAACCGGGTTGAAATCCTTTCCTCCCAATTCGGTCTCCATGGCGCGCAGCAGCTTCGGCGAAGCCGCCGCAGCGGCTGTAGTAGCGGCGCTGGCCTGGAGGAAGGCGCGGCGCGTGATTTTGAAATTCAACATGGTTTGGTCTCCCTAATCTTTAGAAATAGGTCTGGACGATCTGGCCACCGACCAGAATCGAATAACGCAATGCCATTCCGCCCACCAGAATCAGCACTGCGGCGATCATCATGCCCTGTTGCTGCTTTCCGAAAGGCGCGAGCAGCAGTGCGATCGGCGCCGCCGTACCGAGCAGCATGCCGACGCCGATAAAAATCGTGCCGAGCGTACCGGTGGTCATGAACATGAAGGTGAGTTCCTGCCCCACGCCGCCGTAGGCCGTGGTGCCGAGCAGTGACACCAGCATGACGCCCACCGCACCGGCCGACCAGAGCATGAATCGACGCAGCATGGCGAGCAGTTTCTCGTGCGTCCCCGCCAGAAAAGACGCTACCGCCGCGCCGGATAGCAGGGACATGGCCACGAACAATATCGGCATCAATGGCGTGTTCCACACCGGACGGTTCTGGTGCACGGTGAGATCAAAGCCGGTGTAGACCGGCAAGCCCAAGGCCAGGATTGAACCCAGCACTGCCAGGCGCCGGCTGTCGGTTTCGTCGTTCTTGCGCATCATCCAGTAATAAGCCGCCGATACCGCGCCAAACGAGAGCAAATTCATTCCGCCCCAAGCCAGCGGCGAAGTGAAGTTGAGGTAGGACGGATTGAGCATGTTGAGGAATCGCAGCGGCTGGGACAGGTCGACGATCAGCAGCAACCCGCCCACCACCATCAGCGCGAAGGAGACATAGAAGGCGCTCTTGCGCAGCGGCTCGAATTCCTGGCGGAACCAGGAGAGCATGGAAAAGAAAAACAGCGCCGAAGAAATGCCGATGACGAAGAAATAGATCGAATACGTGCTCGACCACGGCATGTGATGAAAGATATTAAAGTCACCCATGATTTGCTCCTATCCCTTGTGGTTTTTGTTGAAAGCCCGCCTATCCTCTTCCAGCACATCGAGCGGGTTGTAGATCGCGCGGCTGGGCTCGGAAAGGTTGCGGTCCACGCCGATGTAGAACACGTGCGGCTTGGTGCCTTCCTCGGGACGCAACACCTGAGTCGGCAAGGTGGACACCAGTTTCGACACCTCGCTGCTGGGGTCGTTGATGTCGCCGAAAATTCGCGCCCGACCGATACAGGTCACGACGCACGCCGGCGCCAGCCCCTGTGTTACCCGATGGTGACAGAAGGTGCACTTGTCCACCACGTGGGTGATGTCGGTATAGGTGCGGCTCTTGGGTAGCATGAATCGGGCGTTGTAGGGGCAGGACGCCATGCAGGCCTTGCAGCCGATGCAGCGGTCATAGTGCTGAAGCACAAAACCGCCGTCTTCCACTTTATAAGTGGCCCCCACCGGACAGGAACGCACACAGGGCGGATCGTCGCAGTGGTTGCACAGGCGCGGCATGAAATGCTTGCGCACGGTGGGATAGACACCCACCACCTTGTATGGCACCCAGGTTCTGAACACGCCCAGAGGCACGTCGAATTCTGCCTTGCACGCAGTCATGCAGGCATCGCAGCCGATGCAGCGGCGCAGGTCGATCACCATGGCATACCGCTTCAGGCCCGGCTTTCCCCTAGTTTCGATTGATGAAGTTCGCAATTCGCTCATGAGCGCATCTCCTCCTATTGTGTTTGGCAAACAGCGCTTTGTGCCGTTGTGCCCGATGTCCCGCCGCAAACAGAAAACCAGCTTGCAGCTAACAAGGTTTCAGCAATAGCTGTGCCAGGTTAGCTTATGTTAAGACAATCAATCAGATATTGACTGGAATGCGTTCTGGCACTTCATTCATTGTTACCTCCTGGTAATAACAATTCCCCTGTTACCGGCAGCGGCATTACCAAACAGTAACACCACTCACCTGTTTATCGCGCCGGGCAATTTGCGTTACACTCAACATCACGATAAGGAGGTATTTCAGGTGCGATTGAGGATGCGGTGGCTGGTGCTGTGCTGGGCCTTGTTGATGGCCGCGAACACGTGGGCTGCGCAAGCGCCCACCCCGATCCGGATCGGACTGACGCCGGTCTTCCTCGACGACCAGACCGCCTTCGTCAATACCTGGAGGGTGTACCTGGAAAGCCGTCTGAAGCGACCAGTGGTGTTTGTCCAGCGCGCCAGCTACCGGGAAATCACCGACCTCATGCGCAGCGGCAAGCTGGATTTTGCCTGGCTGTGCGGCTATCCTTACGTGCGCAACAAACAGTTCATAAATCTGCTGGCGGTGCCAGTGTATCGGGGTAAACCGGTCTACCACTCTTACCTGATCGTTCCCGCCTCGGACCGGCAAACCCGCTCTATCGCGGATTTAAGGGGCAAGGTATTTGCCTTTTCAGACCCCGATTCCAATTCCGGTTACCTGGCGCCCGCCCATGATTTGTATCTGTTGCAGGAAAGGCCCAACACCTTCTTCAGCAAGACCTTTTACACCTGGTCCCACCGCAAGGTAGTGGAGGCAGTGGCTGCTGGCCTAGCCCAGGGTGGCGCGGTGGACGGTTACATCTGGGATATGCTGGCGTTGCAGCATCCCGAACTGACGGCGCAAACCCGCGTCGTCAGCGAATCGGCGGAATTCGGCTTCCCGCCCTTTGTGGCGGGGAAAGCGGTCGCGCCGGCGGATACGGCAGCATTGCGCAAGGCACTGATTGCCATGACGCAGGACGAGGAAGGACAAAAACTGTTGCGCAACCTGCACCTGGATGGCTTCGTGGCGGGCGACGATCACCTGTTCGACGGCATCATTCGGATGATGCGCGCCATCGCGGACAAGTGACGTGTTCCGCGACCTCAGCTTCCGCTACAAGATCCCCCTGCGCGGCAGCGTGCTGGTGGTCTTCACCGCGCTGGTAGTCACCGCCTCGCTGATGTTCCGTGCCTACGACGACCTCAAGCGGGACGTGCTGCTGAATTCCGCCAGCATGGGGCGGGTACTGGCCCACACGATCACCCCGACCATCGTGCACGACGATGTATGGCGCGCCTATGAAATCATCAATTCACCGTTCCAGGCTACCCCGGATGCGAACCTCAATCAGGCGGAAGAAATCCTGGTGCTGGATGCGCGCCAGCAGGTTTACGTTTCCACCCACCCCAAGCAATACCCCATGCTTTCCGACCCGGCCCGCGTCAGCCCGGACCTCGCCCGTCTGCAGCAGGCGATCGTAGATTATCGCGGCACCGAGCCGAAATCGATCGAACTGGCCGGATCGGACAAATTCTACATGGTAACCCCCATCATTTCCGATGGCGTGGCACTCGGCTCCCTGGTGATGGGATATTCCAGGTCGATGTTCCTGCCGCGCTTCTACGACATCGCCCGTCGCGCCATCATCATGACACTGCTGGTGCTGGCCGTGCTGTTGCCGATGAATTGGTACTGGGCCTGGCGCATGGCGGCGCCCCTGACCCAACTGGCGAGATGCATGGGCAGGGTGGGGCAAACCCTGCCCGACGACCTGGAATGCAACCTGTATGAATCCAGGGACGAGATCGGCCAGGTCGGCATGGCTTTCAAACGCATGATGGGCGAGCTGAAGGACAGGGAAAACCTGGAAAAGCAGATGTTCTTTTCCGAGCGGCTGGCGGCGGTGGGACGTCTGGCGGCGGGCATCGCCCACGAGATCAACAATCCCCTGGGCGGCATGCTGAATGCGATCAGCACCTTCAAAAAGCATGACAACGCCGACCCCCAGACCGCGAAAACCATCTCGCTGCTGGAACGGGGCCTGCTCCAGATCAAGGACATCATCGCCGCCCTGCTGGTAGAGGCCAAATTCCAGAGCCATCCTCTCACCGTGCAGGACCTCGAGGATACCCGCACCCTGGTGCTGCCCGATGCCCACAGGAAAGCGGCAAAACTGGCGTGGGAGAATGACATTCTGGACACCCTGCCGCTGCCTTCGACCCTGGTGAGGCAAATCCTGATCAACCTGCTGCTTAACGCGATTCAGGCGGTGAAACCGCAGGGGCGCGTGCACTGCCATATTTACCGCGACAGTGACAGCCTGACTTTGTTGATCGAGAACGATGGCAAGCATATTGCGACCGAACAACTGGCATACCTGTTCGAGCCGTTCGCCTCCGGCCGCGAGGGAGGACACGGCCTGGGATTATGGGTCACCTACCAGATCGTGCAACAACTGAAAGGAGAAATCGCAGTGCAAAGCCAGCCTGGGGAAACCCGCTTCATCGTGACCTTGCCGCTAGTGGAGCAGACGGCATGAGCGCCGGCCAGACCCGTCTGTGCCTGGTGGAGGACGACGAGATCATGGGGGAATCCCTGTGCGACCGCTTCGAACTGGAAGGCTATGCCTGCGATTGGCACAAGACCGCTGCAAGCGCCCTGGCCAGCCTGGGCAGGAAAGAGTACGCCGTGGCAATCAGCGACATCCGCCTGCCCGACCTTTCCGGCGACGCGATGTTCGCCCGCCTGCTCGAATCGGGCGCGGCGCTGCCGCCCTTCATCTTCATCACCGGCTTCGGATCGATCGACACCGCGGTGAGCCTGCTCAAACAGGGGGCGGCGGACTACGTCACCAAGCCCTTCGACCTCGACCTGATGATGGAAAAGATCCGCGCCCTCGCCGCATCGGCACGCCCTTCCCCGGGCATCAAACCCGGCCTGGGGCTGTCCGCAGCGATGCGCCGCATCGCCGACATGCTGCCGCGCCTGGCACTGCACGCCAGCACCATCCTGATTATGGGAGAATCCGGCGTGGGCAAAGAAAAAGTGGCGCTGGAACTGCACAATAGTGACCCCAAGTCCGCCGCAAAACCCTTTATCGCCGTCAATTGCGGCGCGATCACGGAAAGCCTGATGGAGGCCGAGCTGTTCGGCTACGAGAAAGGCGCCTACACCGGTGCCGACCGCACCAAAAGGGGCGTGTTCGAACAGGCCGACGGCGGCACGCTGTTTCTCGACGAGATCGGGGAAATGCCGCTGGCGATGCAGGTCAAGCTGTTGCGCGTCATCCAGGAGCGCAGCATCGTGCGCGTCGGCGGCGAGGCGCCCATTCCCGTCAATCTGCGCCTGGTCTGCGCCACCCACCGGAATCTGAAGCAGATGGTGGAGCAGGGAACATTCCGCGAAGACCTCTTTTACCGCATCAACGTGATCCAGCTCAGGATTCCGCCCCTGCGCGAGCGTAAGGAAGACATCCTGTGGTTTGCCGATCTGTTCCTGGAACAGTATGCGGCACGGCACGGGGTAAAGAAGAAATTCCTCCATCCCAACGCCGAACTGGCGCTGCTGGATTATCCCTGGCCCGGCAACGTGCGGGAGCTGAAGCATGCCATCGAACGGGCCTACATCCTGAACAACAACGAAACGTTGATGGCAGAGAACCTGTTCGAGGATGGCCTGTTTCCGACAAGCCTCGCCGCCGTGCCCGAGGCCGACCTCAGCCAGTATTTGCAAGCCTGTGAACGCCGTTACATCGTGAATGCGCTCAACCACCACCAGTGGCACATGGGAAACACCGCTACTGCCCTCGGAATCAGCCGCAAGAATTTATGGGAAAAAACAAAGAAGCTGGAGATTCAGGCAGACATCAAGGGCATAAATGGAGATTGATCGATGCGCCTTTAACAATTGTCATCGATGTTGACCTGAACTCAATGATGGCTCCACAACGCCATAGGCGAGCGCCTAACTTCACCCCGTCAGCCCGGCTGCAAGCAACATAGCCCACGCGGTAGCCCACGCGGTAGCCCATATAGGCGGTGAAATCCACCATGATCGGCCCGGGGTAAAGCTGCACCATCGCCAGCCCTTCGTTGGTTTCCTCTTCCGTGAGCCAGCCGCGCCGGATCACCAGTGCACGCAGCTTCTGCAGGATCGCCATGCCGTAGGCCGTCAGGCCCACTTGCAGGAAGGCGAGAAAGATCGTGCGCAGGGGAACTGAGGGCGTATTCATGCCGGTCAAGTTGTTGGTGACGGAGAGTCATCCATGATTACTCCAGCGCCCGCCCTTCCCCCGCCTCCTCGAAAGTCCGCCCGTCGCGGATGTTGTAGATGCGCCTGAAAGTGGGGATGATTTTCTCGTCATGGGTGACGACGATGATGGCGGTCTGGTACTGCGTGGCCATCTGGTTGAGGATGCGCATTACCGCCAGGGCACGTTCGCTGTCGAGCGGCGCGGTGGGTTCATCGGCGAGGATCACCGGTGGCCGGTTGGCCAGCGCACGGGCGATGGACACGCGCTGCTGCTCGCCACCGGAAAGTTCGGAGGTTTCCGCCTTCGCCCGGTGCGCCACATCGAGCGCCTGGAGTAACTCCAGCGCCCGTGCGCGGGCTTCTCCGTTGGGCCGCCCCGCCAGCATGGGCAACAGCGCCACGTTGTCGGTCACGTCGAGAAAAGGAATCAGATAAGGGGCCTGGAAGATGAAGCCGATGCGATCCCGGCGCAGCACCCGCAGGTCGGAAATCTTCCAGGCGTTGTCGTAAATCACCTCGCCGCCCAAGGTCATGCGGCCCTTGGTCGGTTCGATCACCGCCCCCAGGCATTTGAGCAGGGTGGTCTTGCCGGAGCCGCTGGGGCCGATGAGCCCGACCACCTCGCCGGGAGCGACGCTCATGTTCACTTCCTTGAGCGCATCGACGGCAGTGTCGCCCGCGCCGTAACGCTTGCTCAAGCCTTCGATGTGGATGCCGATGCCTTTATCCATGTCAGCCTCCGATCGCCGTCGCCGGATCGACTTTCAGCGCCGCGCGGATGGCCAGGGTGCTGGCGAGGGTGCACACCACCATCACCACCACGAAGCCGCGCGCGGCATCCTCGGGCAGCAGCAGCACGTACTTCGGGAACAGCGGCCCCCACAGCGTGGCGGCGATCTTGCCGACGATGAAGCCGATCACCCCCAGCCCCAGCGCCTGTTGCAGGATCATGCCGGCGATAGTGCGGTTATGCGTGCCGATCAGTTTCAGCACGGCGATCTCGCGGATTTTTCCGAGCGTCATGGTGTAGATGATGAAGGCGACGATGGCCGCGCTGACGATCATCAGGATCACCAGGAACATGCCGATCTGCTTGGCCGCAGTGGCGATCAGCTTGGCGATGAGGATGTCTTCCATCTGCGCGCGGGTATACGCCTGCAGATGCTTCCAGCGGCGGATGTCCTGTGCCACCGCCTCGGGAGAGCGGCCCTCGGCCACCCGCACCAGCACCGCATTGACGTTGTGGTTGCTGGTCTGCGAGGCGTTGATGGCGTCCAGCAGGCCCGGCACGCCGGGGCGGTTGAGCGCGGGGTTGGCGGCGGTGCGGGCGCGCTCGTTGACGATGGCGTCGTTGTCCTTGAGGAATTGCGCTTCCTGGGCGTCCTTGAGGGGGATGAACACCATCGGGTCGCCGCCGGAGGACACCATGCGCCGGGTCAGCCCTACCACGGTGTAATCGTGGCGGCGGATGCGGATGCGGTCGCCGACATGGAAGCGGCTCATGACGTCGGCTATCGCCTCGTAGTGGCCGCGGGTAACGCGCCGGCCCGCCACCAAGTAGCCCGGCTCGCCCGGCTGGGCGGGTTCGAAGCCCACCACCATGGCGCGCACGTCGGTGCTGCCTTTGCGTACCTGCATGGTGAGGTAAGTGACATTGGCGGCCTGCGCCACGCCGGGCATGCCGAGGATGCCGCGATAGACATCGTCGTGGATGCTGGACGATTCGGCATAGGGGCCCAGCGTGTCCTTCTGCACCACCCACAGGTCGGCGCCGCTGTTGTTGAGCAGCACCTTGGCGTCGTCCACCATGCCGCGATAGACGCCCGCCATGGTGAAGGTGACGCCGATCAAGAGCCCGAGGCCCAGCCCGGTGAGGACGAACTTGCCCCAGGAATGCAGGATGTCGCGACCGGCGAGGCTGATCATTTCGCGGCTCCGGCCACGGCGTCCACCACCTTGATACGGCTGTCGTCATTGAGCTCGCGCTCGCTATAGACCACCACCTCGTCGCCAGCCCTCAGCCCTTCGACAATCTGCACCTTGCCGTCGAGGCCCGTTGCGCCGGTCTTCACCGGCACGAAGCGCAAACGCCCGTCTGAACGCAGCCACACGCCAGCCTGGGCGCCACGATAATGCAAGCTGGCATTCGGCACGATCAGCGCATCGCTCACGCCGGGCAGGTGCAGCGTCACGTCCGCCATTTCGTTGCTGGTCACGCCGGGCGGCAAGGTGTCGAAGGCCACTTGGGCGATGCGCTCCTCGGTTACGCTGTCGCTGATCGGTTCCACGCGCGCCACCTTGCCTGCCAGCGCCTTGCCGGGACGGGAACGCAGCGTGATTTCTGCCGGCAGACCCGCGCGCAATCCCGCGGAACGGCCCTGATCCAGCCTCACCGTCACCCACAGGCTTGCGGGGTCCTCCAGCTTGAGTATGGACTGTCCGGCAATCACCGTGGAGCCGGGCTCGGCATCACGCGACGTCACAACGCCATCGACCGGGACCAGCAAACGGATATTCCCGCGCTGCTGCTGCGCTGCCTCGCGCTCGGCTTCGAGGCGGGCAAGGTCATGCCGGGCGCTGACCAGCGCGGATTCGGCGGCGGTCAACTGGGCATCCGCCGATTGCTGTTGCTGCAATTTGGTATCCACCACGCTCTGGCTGACGAAGTTCTTTTTGCCCAGATCGACGTAGCGCCGCACCTCGCTGGCAGCCAGTGCCTGGCGGCTTTTCGCATCCTGAACCTGGGCCTCGGCGGTAGTCACGGCGCTGCGGCCGCGCTCGGTCGCAGCCACTGCTGAAGCCACCCGCTTGTCGAGATCCACCGGATCCATTTCCGCCAGCAATTGGCCCGCTTTCACGCTGTCTCCCACATCCACCAGCACGCTTCTCACCCGTCCGGCGGCAGTCGGCCCGATGAGGTAAGCGCGCCGCGCCTCGACCGTGCCGATGCCTGACAGGGCGGGGGCCACTTCTCCTGTGGTAACCCGGGTCACGGTCACCTTGATCGGCGCGAGCGGGCCGCTCGTCGTCGCCAACCAGGCGAAGGCTATCAACAACGCAACGCCGAAGGCGGCAAACCAGACCTGACGCGGCAAGGTAAAGGGAATTTTCATGGCTTCAGTCCAATCAGTTCACAACATCACAACAAATAGAACCCGCTTAAAACGGCAAGAAGTACGCCCAGCGACCCTTTCAGCACCTGCTGTGGAACATGCCTCTGACAGGCCGCTCCCAGATACATCCCGGCCAATCCGCCCAGGCCGAACAGGCTACCCAGCCACCAGTCGGGTGATGCATAGCCGCCGCCGGGCAACGGCAGAAAAGAATAGACTAGCACGCCAACCACCGAGGTGACGAAAGTTCCCGCTAGCGCCGCGCCTGCCACGACATGGATCGGCAGGCGGAACACCGCGATGCAGAACGGCGCGATGATCGCCCCGCCGCCGATACCATAGGTGCCGCCGATGATGCCCACCATGAAAGCCAGGGCCAGCATGGCGGGGGTACTGAATTCATGCACACAGCCTTGGAAGGTGAATATCACGCGCTCGCGTCCGACGTGCAGGATGCGCAGGCTCATGTCCGATGTTGCCGCAACCGTGCCGGGTTGCTGCGGTTTCCTGGCCGCCCACGGAATAAACCCGGACAGCAAACGCCAGCTCAGGTACAACAAAACGGCGCCAACGAACAATTTGAAACGCGCTGCATCCGGCAAATACAGGACGCGCAGATAGAACCCCAGCACGATGCCGGGCAGCGTGCCCAAGGTGATGAGCCCCGCCAACGGCCAGAACATCCGCCCTTCGCGCACGTAGCGCCACACCCCGCCGGGCGTGGCGAACAGGTTGAACACCAGATTGGTGGCGCTGGCGGCAGGACCGGCGAACCCCAGCACACTCATCTGGAACGGCATCAGCAAGAAGGCACCGGAGATGCCGACCATGGAACAGAAAAAAGAGAGCACGAATGCCACCAAGGGCGGTAGCCACAGCCAGGTTTCCACCCCCGAGGAAGAAAAGTGCCAGTAAAGGGCGCTCACGGGTTCTCTAATTCCAGGTAAACATTGCTGGCGTTGAACCGGTGCAGGCTATCGAAGTTCCGCAGCGAACGGTAGGCGCCATCGTCCAGGGTATTGATGGCGGTTTCCAGGTCGCCCCAGTCTTTCACCGCCTGGGCCATGTGGCTGCGTAGCAGTCGCAGGTAGTCCCGTGTGTCATGTTGGGCTTGGGCAAGATCGCAGATGTTTCCATGGCCGGGAACGATAAGTTTCGGTGCCAGCTTCTCCATCGCCGCGAAGGAATCAAGCCAGTCGCGGCTACTGCCGAAAGGGAAAACACCCAGCATGCGATCCACGAACACCAGGTCGCCGGAAAACAGCACGTTCTGCTTCGGCAGCCAAACCACGCTGTCTCCCGGCGTATGGCCGCCGTGGAAATGCAGTAGCCGGATTTCCTGCCCGCCCAGACGCAGGGTTTCGGACTGGTCGAAGAAACGGTCGGGATTGACTGGCTGCGTTCCCGCCATTTTCTTGCCCAAGGTTTGGCGCAGACCGTCCAGCTGCATCCCGCCCCGCGCCTGCATGTCGGCCAAGGCGGGCCGGGCGGCAACAATCTCGGCGCCGATGGATTTGAAGTAACCGTTGCCCAGCCAGCGGTGATCCTGGCCGCCGGTATTGACGACCATTTTCACCGGCTGGCTGGTCACCGTCTTGATGGCGCGATGGATTTTTTTCGCCACCTGCCAAGTGGGGCCGCTGTCGATCACAACCACGCCGTCACCGGTGACGATAAAGCCAGTGTTGGCGTTCATGCCTTCGTTGTCGGTGGTGCGCATCCCGGTATCGCCGATGAAGGCGTACACATCGGGAGCCACCTTGACCGGCGTGAGGGTAAACGCAAAAGCATCGCCCACCGCCAGGCAAGAGAGGAACAGAATAATTCTGGTCAGGCGGATCATTTTATTTATTGAACACGGTAAGTCGAGTGGCAGGCCACGCACTGCTGTGTCACCTTCGACAGGCTATCCAGGGCGCGGGGGAGATCGCCTTCCTGCGCGGCCATGGCAAAACGGCTTGCGGCATGATGCATCTCCGTGCCAATCGCCTGCATCCCCTTGGGCATGTACGGCGCCATGTGGGAGGCGTTATGCGCGACCATCGAAGTCATTCCAAGCCGGTGTTCGGCGATGTCCGCCGCCTTGTCCAGTTCCGATTTGGCCAGCAGCGCCAGAATTTCGTTCAGCGCCGCCAAATGGTCGCGCATGTTGGAAAGCTGATGCTGTCTCATCATCTCGGGAAAATTGACCTTCTCGCGGGTATCGTCAGCCGCTTCGACGGAAGGCAGAATGCCCGCCGCCAAGGCCAGCACGCACACGATTTTAAAGAGTTTTTTCATGTTTTGATACCTCGGCACATTAATCGGAAGGCTCATCTTAAATCAGGCTCCCGCATACCGGATATGATTTCAGTCATATACGGTATGCGGGATAACCGTTTTCAAGCATTTCCCAACAGTCTCAGGATCTGGCCTTGCCTTTCGATCAACCCGCGCGCTTCCATATCATTCAGCGTCCGGTAGAGTGTTTCGTGGGCCAAGTTCATTTCCGCCGCCCACGCCTTGAGCGACCCGGGCAAATGGACCTCGCCTGTTTCTTCGGCGCCTTCAGTCAGAAGATAATGCAGCACGCGATCGGATGCGCCCTTCAGGCTCAGCCGTTCGAAACGTTTGCGCAGGGCGCGCAGATTTCCCGCCAGTTCCATGGCCCAGGCGAAGGCAAAACTGCTGTCGCCCTCCAGAAAAGTGCGGAACACCTTTACCGGAATGGTTAACAGCGTTCCCTCTGCCGTGCAAATCGCAGTGCAATGATAGTATTCGGCACCCAGGCTGGCTTCGGCAAAATATTCCCCCGCACCGGCACGATGAAGCAATATCTCACCGCCGTCTGCGCCATAACGAACCAGCCTGATTTCCCCAGCGACCACGCGATATATCGCTTGAACGTTATCGCCGAGATGAAACAGCTGTTCGCCTTTCCTGATTGGCCCGATCCTGCAAGTCTGCCTCAGTTCAGACGGGAAAAATGACGGGAAAAAATCTTCCATAGAGATTAGAGAACCTCGATATTCAACGAACAACAAGGGCTGGAATCAGCGTTGTTTTTCAGATACCCACACATAGAACATCGGCAGATAGAACAGGGAGAGCACCGTCCCCAACAATAGCCCGCCGATCGCCGCATCGGCCAACGGAGAAAGGCGCTCCAACCCCACCGCGCGCTGCATGGCGATCGGAATCATGCCGGCGATGGTGCCGAAGGCGGTCATCAGGATCGGCCGGTAGCGCAACCGGATCGAGTCCATTGCCGCCTCGAATGCGCCACTGCCCGCGCGACGACGCTCCTGAATGAAATCCACCATCAGGATGGAGTTTTTGATGATGATGGAAAACAGCAGGACGATGCCGAGAATGGCGGGCAAAGCCAGCGCCTTGTTGAAGGCCAGCAGCCCCCATACCGCACCGATGGCTGAAAGCGGCAAGATGATGATCGACAGCAGCGCCAAAGCAACGCTGCCGTAGGCGGGAGTAAGCACTCCGAACAGCAGCAGCACGCCCATCCCCAAACCCGTCAACATGCGCTTGCTTGAATCTGCTCCCGCTGCATTATCGCCCATGTCGCTGGCTTCCACGCCCGGCGGCAGCACCTTCTGTACCGCGGCAAGAGAGTTCTCGCTCAGAATGCTGATCGGCGCAGTATTGCGATAGCCCAGCACGTCCATGCTGTAGCGGTTGCCGTTGGTGGTGAGCAGGGAAAGCCCCGGCTGGTTGACGATAGTGCTGATTTCGCCCAGGCTCACCGTGCTGCCGTCCGGCAAGGGGATGGGCAGCAGGCTCAGGGTCGCCGGGTTGGATCGGTAGGGTTCGCTAAAATAGCTGCGAACCGGGATGGCGCTTACCGTGGGCAGCTTGCTCATGCTGGCCACGGCCGCGCCCTTCAGGGGCAACTGGGCGAGCACGACGTCGGGGGTCAGGCCGAGCGTGCGCAGTTTGTCCTCGTTCAGCACCAGGCTGGCTTCCGTGGTGTTGGCGTCCCAGCTCACCGACACCGAGGACAATCCGGGAACGGTTTGCAGTGCCGCCTTGACGCGTTCGGCAGCAGCCGGCAACAGCCGCCAGTCTTCGGCTGTAAGGCGGATGTCGACCGGCGCCTTGATGGTGGAAAGCGCGGTAGCGCCCGAGTCATAGGCATCGGCGATAGTCACCCCCGGCAGGGCCGCAAGCTGGCGGCGCAAATCCGCCTCGATCTGCCAACTGCTTTCCTTGCGCTCCAGGCGGTTGACGTAGGTGATGGCGAAGGTCGCCTCCGCCGGCAACTGGCCGGAGCCGAGGGAAATCACCCCCGCCTCGGAACCGAATGTCGCGCTCACCCGCTGCACCCGCTGGTCCTGCATCAGGCGTGCCTCGAAAGCCTTGAGCCGGTTTTCCGCCACATCCACCGGCTCGTTGGCGCCGAATTTCACGTGCACCCGCACGATGCCGGTATCCATCGGCGGCAGCGCGTCCCTGCCGATCAGGGGAATGATGGTCTTGAAGCTGAACACCAGCAGCATGAAGGCGGGAATCACCAGGATCATGCGGCGGAAAAATCCGCCGTTGAAGGCGAAACGCAGTGCGCCGGCATAGAGTCCCGCTCCCGGCGCCACGGTGCGCTGGTAAAATTTTTCCATGAAGAGTTCGAGGCGGTTCTTGGGCGGCAAGCCGTTGCGGTACCAGAAGACAGAAAGACGGGGGATGAAGGTCACCGCCACGAAATAGGAGGTGAATACCGCGATCACCACCGCCAGAATCAGGTGCTTGAATATCTGCTGGGAAAAGTCGCCGACGAACATCAGCGGCGCAATCACCACCGCCGTCGCCAGGGTGCCGACGAATACCGGGAACAGCACCTCCTCGGTGCCCCTGCGGATGGCGGTCTGCACGTCCTCATGCAGTTCGCCCAGGTGGCGTTCGATATTCTCCAGCACCACCACGGCGTCGTCCACCAGCATCCCCAGCGCCAGGATGATTCCGGTCATGACCAGGATATTCAGCTCCTTGCCGGTCAGCCACAGGATCGCCAGGGTGGAAAGGAACACCAGCGGGATCGACACCAGCGCCGTCGCCACCGCGCGCCAGTTGCCGAGGAAGAACAGGATCACCACGCTGGTGAAGATAATGGCGTCGCGCAGCGCCTCCACCATGTTGGCGTTGGAGGTCTGGATCAGCTCGCCCTGGGTGTCGGCTATGGAAAATTCGATGTTGGGATAACGCGCCTTGAGCCGGGGCAGCTGCGCCTCGATATCGTTGATCGTCGCCTGCACCGCGCCTCCCGGCGCGCGCAACACCGCCACCGCGATGGCGGGCTTGCCGTTGCCGTGATAGGCGGAATAGCGCTCGGCATGGTCGAGGCGCAGTTCCGCCACGTCGCCCAGCGTCAGGCCGTGGATCAACGGCAGCAGGCGCAACGCCTCGACGTTGGCGCGCTCGCCGTAGATCGTCAGGGTCAGGCTGCTATCCTTGCCCTGGGCGGTACCCAGCGGCCAATCGCGATTGAGCTTGCCGAGCAGGTCCTGCAATTGCGCCTGGGAAATGCGGTAGCGGGCAAGCTTGAGGGGGTCGAACTCGACTCGCACCGCCGGCTCGTAGCCGCCAAAAATCTCCACGTTGGCAATCGCCGGTTGGGTGATGAGGGCAGTGCGGACATCGTTCTCCGCCAGCAAGCGCACCTGGGCCAGAGTCAGGCCGCTGCCCGCCTTGGGCGAAAGCGCCAGCACCATTACCGGCGAAGTGAAGCCACCCACCGCGTAGACGCTGGAAGGCGGCACCTCGGGAGGTAGCTTGCCGCGCACCCTGGAGAGCGCGTTATTCACGTCCAGCAGCGCCGCATCCAGCCCCTTCTCGTAATTGAACTCGGCGCGCACGATCGAGACTTCGTTCTTGTTGGTGCTCTGCACGTCGCGCACGTGGGAGAGGGCATACAGCTCCTGCTCGATCGGGCGCGACAGCTTCTGCGCCACGGTCAGCGCGGACGCACCGGGCAACTGGGTGATCACCGTGACCTGCGGCCGCTCCACGTCGGGATACATGTTGCGCGGCATGTTCATGTAGCCGACCACACCCAGCAGCGAGGTGATCGCCAGGATCATCTTCAGCAGCAGCGGACGGTTATGGAAAAATTTGAATAACATGGCTTGTCCTGGTTTGGTAGGGTGGGCACGTTTTTGTGCCCACGCAGTCAGCGAAGGTTGTTTCCGCGTGGGCACAAAAACGTGCCCACCCTTGCTCAGTTGGGCTGAACGCGGAATGGCACCCCGGCGGCCAGCCGGGTCAGGATGTCGGGGCTGGCGCAGGCCACGCGTTGGCCGTGCAGCCGGTTGTCCAGCGTGGCGGCGCCCTCCTCCCCCGCTGCCGCCAGCGCAATGCGCAGCGGCTCCACCTTCTTGTCGTCCGGCAGCCGCAGCACGGTGGCGGACTTTCCGTCGTCATTGAACAGGCAGGCGCGGGGCAGGAACAGGGCCTGGCTGGACTCGAACACCACGGTCCTGACTTCGATGCGCGCGCCGGGAATGAAGGCGCCATCCTGGGTGCGCGCCTCGTAGCGGCGCAAGCCTTGCGGGCCGGCTTCCGGCCATGGCCGTAGCGGCAGGGTCTGGCCGCCGACGCGCAACCCGGTCGGCTGCACGGTTTCCGGCACGCTGACCAGCAAACGGTTGCCGGAGCGGGTATCGACGATCTTCAGCAGGGGTTTGCCGGGCGTGGCCAGGTCGCCCGGCTGCACCAGGCGCTGGCTGACCACGCCGGCGAAGGGTGCCGTCACCGTGGCATTGCGCAGGTTTTCCCTGGCCGCCGCATGGCGGGTCCGCGCAGCAGCAAAGGTAGCCTCGGCCGACTGGAGCTGCTCCTGGGAGACGCCCTGGATCGGGTACAGGACTTGGGCGCGGCGCAGGCGTTCCTGCTCGGCCTTGAGATTGCTTTCGGCGGCAGCCAGATCGGCATCGAGCGAACTGCCCTGTGATTGCCCTTGGGCTTGCCCCTGGCCTGGCGGGCTCATGTCGAGGCGCGCCAGCAGGTCGCCGCGCTTGAAGCGCTCCCCCTCGAACAGCGGCAAGGCAGTCACGTAGGCGGTCAGGCGGCTCGACACCATGCTGTCGCGCACCGCCTGAACATCGGCGGTGGTACGCAAGGTCAGCGCCACCGGCCCTGTTTTCAGGGTTTGGGTTGTCACCACCACCGGCAGCGTCTGCGGGGTTGTTTCCTGGGCGAGCTGGTGACGCTTCTTCATGACCAGCGCAACGCCGGCACCCACTACGGCAACAAGGATCAGCACTACGACGGCTTTCTTTTTCATTTTGCATCCATTCGGGCAATATAGTTTTCAGTCGGCAATCCGGTCAGCACCTGGGCCGCAGACCAGGTAGCCCCGGCGCGCGCTTGGGCCTGTGCCAGGCGATAACGAGCATCGAGCAGATTGCGCTCGTGCTGGAAAAGGTTTTCCAGAGTCTGGCTGCCGAGACGCTGCATTTCCCGCTGCACCGCTGCCACCTGCTCACGGTAGGCCACTTCCTTTTCCACCGCCAGGGCATCTGCGGCAGCCACATCGTAGGAGGCGCGCAAGTTCGCCAACTGGCGGGCGCTGTCGCGTGCGGCGGCCTCGCTCTGTTCGGCGGCGGCCCGGGCATTCAGCCGTTGCGCATCCGCTTGCCGGTATTGGGTCACGCCCAGCGGCAGGCTCACCACGCCACCCATCGCCCAAGTATCGCGGGTGTCGCCGCCGCCGACATTGCGAAAGTAATTGGCGTCAAGGCTCAGCAAGGGCAGCAGCGCCCGACGGCTTTCATCGGCCTGGGCACGCGCCGCCTCGCTGCGGGCCTGCGCGACCCGCGCCGGAAGAGTGGCATCGGGGATGGCGTCTTCCCAGGCGGGGACAGGAATATCGGCACGAGTCGGCAGGAATTTTTCACGGCTGCTGGCCTCTTGAAGATCGGCCTGCGCCTGGATCAGCGCGCCATCGAGCACGGCCTCGTCGGCAACCAGCCGAGCCAGTTCGCTCTCGGCATAGCGGGCGTCGACACCCGCCGTCTTGCCCAATTCCAATTCCTTCCTGATACGGCTATGGGTGGTCTCGACCCGCTGGCGGTACAAAACCAGCGCCTCGCGCTGTTTGAGCAGCGCCTGCAGGGTGAGATAGGAACTGGCGGTCTGGTGCAACTTGAGCAGGGTTTGCTGGCGGGCCAGCAGTTCGGCTGCATTCAGGTCGTGCTGCGCCCGTTCCCGGTTTGCGGCGATCACGCCAAACAGATCCACCGGCAGACTGTAGGCCAGCCCGGCTTGGCCGATCCGGTCGGAGATGAGGGGAGCGCCGGACGTACCGGGGGTATAAACCCCCACCACGCGCTGGCCTTCATAATTGTGCCAACCTGCGGACAGCGCAGCACTGCCGAAATACCGGCCGGTCGCGGCATCCTTCTGCGCCCGCGCCGCTTCGACTTGACTGGCTGCCGCGCGCGCTTGGGGATGCAGCAGAGCAGCCTGAAGCAAATCGCCCAACTCGCCCGCCTGCACTGCTGGCCCCAGCATCAGGACGGCCAGAGCGGCGGGAAAGAAACAAAGTTTCGCCTTCATGTCACTTTGCGGCATGGATCTGGAACAGGTTGTGGCAGTTCACGCAGCTTTGCAGGATGTCCGCCAGTTGCTTCTGGGTGTGCTTGGTATCGCCCAGGCTTTCGGCATCCATCGCCAGCTGGTCAAAACCGCCGTGGACGGCGAAGGCGAGTTGCTTGAATTCCTTCGGCAGCTTGGCTTTCAATGAATCCGGCACCTCATGGGCCGCCTGGCTGCCCAACGGCTTGGCCGCCTGCGCCACGGTTTTCAGGTCGTCGCTCGACAGGGCGTCGGCCATGATCTGGATGCCATTCAGGAACTGGCGCATCTCCAGCAAAATCATCGCTCGCTCGGACGGCTCCAGGCTCAGCGCTTTGCGTTCGTCTTTGAGATTTGCATGATCCCCCGCGCCATGCGAATGCTCATCATGCGCCCATACCGGAGCAGCCATAATAATCATTGCCAGTGTGCCCCCCATCAGCATCTGCTTGCCAGACTTCACCATGCCATCTCTCCTTTTAAACTTGTTCCTCATTGATTCCGTGACCGGATTCCATTCAGGTAAATCGGGAAAACCTTCTTAGCCTCGTCCAACAGGGAACGCCGACCGCCGAATATGTTGGACTGCAGCACCAAGCCCTGAACCATGCCGATAAACAGGGTTGCCGCGCTGCCTTCATCAAGGTCGGGCCGGGCAAGACCGGCGGCCTTTGCTTGACCAAGCAAACCCGCAACCCTGGACTCGTAACCGGTGATGATTTCCTGTATCAACTGCTTCAACCGGGTATCCCGGCGCAGCAAATAATCCGAGAACACCAAGCGCGGAATGGCAGGATGCTTGGCGACAAACGACACATGGGCAAGAAAAATTCCTTCCAGCGCTTCCAATGGATTCTCACTACGTGCTGCAGCGGCCTCCACGATGCTCATCAAGCGGCGGCGCACCCAGTTGATTGCCGCCACCCAGATATCATCCTTGGTCGGGAAATGGCGAAATATTGCACCCTGGGTCAAGCCCATCGCATCCGCCATATCTTGCGTGGTCACCGACTCCACCCCGACTTTTGCCGCTAGATCGATTGCCACCTGGACGATCTCCTCCTGACGCTCCTCTGCGCCCATGCGGTGCTTGCGGGGCTTTTCAGTATTATTTATCGGGATATTCTTTGGCATCTTCCACGTACTAAGATAGTAATTGGTCACTATCTTAGTACGTGGAACACATCATGTCAAGACATGACACGGCAAACTTTAAAACGAATGCCAATTGACCTTTCAGCATCATCAAAGTAGAATGCGGCCTCTTCGGGGTGTAGCGTAGCCTGGTAGCGCGCCTGGTTTGGGACCAGGATGTCGGGAGTTCGAATCTCTCCACCCCGACCAGGATTTGTCCGACAATCTGCCCGTAGCTCAACCGGATAGAGCACCAGCCTTCTAAGCTGGGGGTTACAGGTTCGATTCCTGTCGGGCAGACCAGTTAGGTCTGTTTTATCAGTGGTGGCTGTAGCTCAGTTGGTAGAGTCCCGGATTGTGATTCCGGTTGTCGTGGGTTCGAGCCCCATCAGCCACCCCAAAAAAAACAAAGGCTTACGAGAGATTGTAAGCCTTTTTTATTTCTGCTTTGGCCGTTTTTTGACTCCAAGTGTCCCCGTTTTGTCCCCGTTTGTCCTCAAACGTCCCAGTTTGAATGACCCCGTTTTGTCCCCATCAGAAGAAAAGCCCGCCACAAATGAGATATGGCGGGTTCAGCGTTGCCCATTTCACAGAATCGACGGTTACAACCTTGCCCACCAGCTCGTCCGTCAGTGAGACCTTGCGGACGGTGGAAGTCACGGTGACAGCAATAAGGCGAGGATCATCGTCCGAACCTGCCAGCCGGGCCTGAATGTCATAGTCGATGTTCTGCGTAAGGCAGCGGGCTGCAAGGGAATCCAATGTTTGCACTTGGATTCGTCTTTCAAAAATACTATTTTTCTGGTTCAGGCAGTAAGCCGCCATCTGCTTGCCGATCTCTGCAAATCTTTGGCGGGCAGCCTTGGAAGTAGAAAAGCGCGCCTCCGCTTCCAAGCGCCGCTCACCATCTTGCATATAATCGATCGTCACGGGATCGCCATTATCCGTTTTGCATTCAACCCGACCCCGGTGCAAATCGGGATAGTCGTCGGTTTGGAAAATGATATGGCTATCCGCGCAAAAGTTCGGCGGGCTGCTATCGGCCTGCGCCAGTGAGGCGGCGGCCAGCAGCAAAAAAGAAATGGCAATTTTTCTCATGGTTTTCATGTTTATTCTCCTTTGATGGTAATTTGATTCCAAACCCGGTCTACCCCTTCAGCCAAATCCTCAGCTAGACGTGAAAGATCAGGGTCGCGCTGGCCGGCAGAGTGGACATAGAGTGCAGCCAGGACGATTTCGACGTGGTGGATAGGGTAAATTTCCATGGCCGTCTGGGCGCGGGCGAGCAAATTACCAGGTGTCACGTCTTTGCCCAGCGCCTCCAGGCCGATTTCCATTGCGGTTCCGATGCCCATTTCACACCCCCATCCTGGTCAGAATTCCGATAATCAAAAGACCAAACGGATAGAACAAAGCAAACCCTATGGCTGCCATTATTAAGACAAATATCGCTGCGCCAGTCACCGCGCCAATCAAGGCTCCGGCGAGGATGAAGACACGATAAATTGCCTGGAATGGGCGCCAAAACGGCTTTTCCTCCACCATCAAATCACGGTGGGCTTGATGTCCTAAAAAAAGACCTCTGATCGAGGTTTGAAGTGCATCTGTTTTCATTGGTGAATCTCCTTTGCGTTGATGACAATTCCAGTTTGCCTGGGAAGAAAAAAACCGTACCGTCAGTTTATTTTGTGCTGGACGAAGCCCCTGTCCCTGCGCTGGCGCGGCTGGATTCGCTTGTGGCAGCAGATTTTTGCTGCGACTTGGAAACATTCGACTCCAGCCCAAGCATGATCTGCTTGCCGTTGATGTAGCCATTCCCAAAAAATGGCATGCTGTTCTTGATCATCGCAGATCCCTGTGCCGTGCCCTGAAAATCGCCCTGCCCGTCCATGAAATGGGTGCCGTTGAAGCCGGTCAGGTCCACCGTCTTCTGTGTGCCGGTCGCCTGCGCCACAGCTTGATTCCAGGTGTTCAGCAAGTCCTGGGCAGAGATAGCCTCCCACTCCGCCCTGATTTTTGCCGCTGCATCATCCGGGTCGGCAAGTACACTGGGTGAAAGCTTGTCCGCAAGGCGCTGGAAAATCGAATTAGAAAACAGCATGGCGGCTTCTTGGCCGGACATGAAGTTCGATCCGCACTTCTTCGCCTCTTTTGCTTTTGCCGGGGTGGTGAAGAAGCTCGGGCCGCTGGCCGCCAGCATGTCGCACGGCCAGCCAGCGGTCGGCGCCAGGGCGCTGGCAATCGCCAGTTCACCTCGTCGGCGGATGGCGCCTTCTCGGGTGGGGACGATGTGTTTTTCAGACAGGAGTTTGGGGTCTTGCATTTTCAAGAACTCGATCGCGGCCACGATATTCGGTTCTGCGAAATATTCATCTGGCGGTCCAGATGTGAAATTAATATCCCGAGCCGCCGCGGGGTCTGCCACGTTTTTTGCCAGCTCCTGGGCGATCAAAGTTTGCGCCGGCATCGTGACCGTTGCCTTCGCTGATTTTGTGAAAGACAGTGATTTAATCCAGGACATGACTGTCCCGCTGTCTGCGCCGGCGTTCGCCTCGCTCCCCGCCCCTGCCCCTGCCGTGGGGCCTGAGTTGGAGCATCCGGCGGATAGACTGATAACGGCCAGTGCTGCAATCATAGTTTTCAGTTTCATTTTTGGTCTCCTTGAGTTTGAGTCAATAATTTGTCCATGTCCTGCTTCATCTTCTCCATTTCCTTACGTCGCTTCTCTTCTTTTGCCTTGACTTCATCCTTGGTCTGAGCCAGTTCACGGCTGGAGTCCTGGGCCTGCTTCTCCAGCGCCGGATCCGGCTTGCCAAGGGCTTCAGCAAACTCTGCGTCGAACTGCGCCTTATCTGCCTGCACCTGGGTTTGCTGGACCTTGTAATCATCGTGTTGGATATCGAAGGTTGTCAGGTACAGCCACGCAGCAAGAACGGCGGCTGGCGCGGCGATGAATACCCACAAAAGCCCCCCGTTCATGCTTCACCTCCTTTCGGCCAGCTGTCGATGGAAAAAAACTTGAACGGGGCACGGTGCTTGTCTGCAAGTGCCACCTTGCCACCCGCCACGGTAACGGCCCTGACCGCCGCAAACGCCTTTTCCAGTCGTGCTTCCAGCCCCGGTGGAGTGAGGTAATGCACCTCTCCCCACTTCCCGGCCTTGATCTCCTGGAGGTAGGCGGCGATGATCTCGGCGTACCGCTTCGGCGTTTTGATGTGACGCTCAATTTCGATTGCAACCGATTTGCCATTCGGGCTTGTGGCCTGGGCGTCGGGTACTTTTTTTAAGCCCGTGCCGTACAAAACTTTGCCAGGAATCCAATCGGCCCAGCCGGCATCTTCCGCTGCCAGGCGCACCTTCTGAGTGTCCAGGTGGTGGGGGATGTAGTTGGAATTGGTGCGGCCTAATTCGAAGAATGGACGGTCCTCAAAAACGTCCGAGAGAGCCAGGCCATGAGGTGTCACGCCCCAGAGCTGAAGGCGCCGCCCGTCGCAAAGGTGCGCCTCGGTTTTTAGCGCGCCTTGTTTTTGAAGGGATTGAAGGGTGCTTACTGCAACAGCCCGGCTAACGGACATCACCTGGGCGGCAAGGTGGGTAGACGTATACACTTCGCCAGATGCAAGGAATTTCAGTAACAGTTGGCGCTTGGCATCGCGCCTGGCGTTGCGCTCAATGACGGTCATTTGTGGAGGTAGTTGTCGTGGCATATTTTCTCTTTCCTGAGATGCCCTGGCTGATCGCCGGGGTTATGCATTTCAGTTTGCCCCGGAAGAAAAAAACCGTACCGTTACACATCGTACCCATGGGAAATCAGCACTTGGTGCAGGTTTGCCGCTTCCCATGAACCCGGCCGAGTGATTACCATGCCGGCGTCTTCGGCTAGCATTGCCAGGAGTTGGGCAGGCGTCAGGGGGCCGTGAGTGGTGGCGCCGTTGCGTGTCTTGTCCGCCTCGCCACATGCCTTCGCCAAGTCTACTAAGGCTGCTGCGGTGGCCTCGCGGATTGTGATGGTGATGCGTTTCATCGCTGCCCTTTGGTGGGCCTCGGGGGTGCAGGGGGAACACCCTGCGTTGTTATCTGTGGTGCTGGTTGTTTTTGTTGCCATGGTTGCTCTCCTTTTCTGTGATGTTCTGCCCTTCGGAGCCGCCTCAAAAAGGGCGGCCAGGGCTGGGCGTTCAGGCGGTTGCAAGCAGGCGTGACAGCCGGGGTTTCGAGGGTGCGGAATACCGGAACCGGGCGGCCTTTTGCCCGGTGAGGATATACCGCACCCTCGCCGGCTGGCGCGACTGCTTGCGCCTTTAACCGCCTGCCCAGCCCTGGACGCACTGGGCGGCTCCGAAGGGCAATCACAGAAAAGGTGAACGGCAACAAAAATTGTTTCCAGCGCCACGGCGCAGGGCCAGCCTCACCGGCCCGGCGCACCCAACGCGACGGCGCAGCCGTGGCGTTGCACAAAAAGGCCATCTTTGTTCCACACGATCTCGCGGTTTTTTGCGAGATGGTGTGGAACCTAGCCAAGGCAAAACCAGCGCTTCAGAGTGATTAAAACCGGTAGTTTCTGTTTTCGATGAAATTCCCGCCGGGCTTTCGTTAAACATCGATCAGGCTCTCCCCTTTTGTTGGCGCTGGCGAATCGATTTCGATTGATTCCTCCGAGGTGGCGGCTTTATCGCCGGCCACCTCATGGATTCTGACGGCCTCGACGTCCTTGGCTACTTTGATTGGCTGGATCGACACGAATTTTGGCAACCCATCGCCGTAGAGCACTGCAACAGATTTCGGAAGGTTCAAAAGCATGTTTGTATCTACGTAATACCGTTCGGATTGCCGAATTGTCCTTTCTGTATCCATCGTTTCAGCCAAGGCTACGTTTTTCTGTAGCCGGCGGGCTTCATCGTCCACCTGGACGGTGCCGCTCATCGTCGCCAACCATTCGGCTGTAGCGGGATTCATAACGCGGTAACACAGTTTGAGCCGGCAGTTTTCCACGATGCTGTCAACGACGGCATCGGGATCCAGATCCTTCGGACAGTCCCGGAGGTCGCCCAGGCTTTGATGCGCCAGGACAAGGTGAACTCCCTTATCACGGGCCGCGCCAAGCCCTTCTAAGGCTGGCCGACTCAGGTGGTACTTCACCTCATCAAGGACAACACAGACGGGACGCAACGGCCCGGCCATTCGATCACGACGCTCTGCAAGCTGGATGAAGCGCACCAATAGCAGACGCTGAATGGTCTTCACGATGTCGTTTCTCATGCTGCCGACAAAATATACGACGCCCCCACTTTCCAGCATCTGCGCCAGATCCACCCCCTGCCCTGATTTCGCGTTGATGCTTAGCGTTTGGGCCAGCTCGCGCAATTTGCCTGCAAATTTTTCCGCGTCGGCAAGTTCTTCCATGTGGCCGGCAAAAACGGAAGCGGCGGTGCCATTTTCTTGAGCAAGCCATGCCGCAGCGCGGCCGGCTACCTGACGGTCGGCAATACCATAGAAATCCGAAGCGTCGCCCCGTTCGGACAGAGAAAAAGCGGCCATGAATAATTCATGAATCTCCTCCTTGCTTGCCCCTGAAAATGGATTGATTTGTGGCGCATTGGGCGGATTGAGATTCACAAAATGGAACGGCACACCCAGTTTTTTGGCAGTGTGATAAAGCACATGTGGCGCCCATTCATCATTTTTAGGATCGCAAAAAAACACTGTCTCGCCTCGGGCGAGAAATTGCGCAGCCATCACGCCCAAACTCACACCTTTACCCGCTCCGGTAGTTCCAACAACTTGGGCGTGCGGCGCGCTAGTGCCGACTGGAAAGTCGATGTAAACAGGTTTTTTCTGCTCATCGAGTCCAAGGAAAAGCCCTTTTTTTTGATTGAAGTAAGGCACGGGATCAAACTGAAGAGACTTGGGCAGAAATTTCTCAATTTGACGAACATCGGTTTTTCGATTCCGTTCTAGGCTTGACCGAATGGTCAACCTGGATTTCAGTTTTTCCAATCGCTGAACTCCGTACCTTAGCCAAACAATGACAACGGATAGGCCGATAAAAACAGAAGCCATCCAGAACAGAAAAGTTGAAACAGGCATGTAAACATCTTTGGAAATAAGGTATTGAGAAGCCGATGGAATGAAGAAATACAACGTACCTGGCAATAGTCCGATACCACCGATTATCAACAGTAAATATTTCTTAAATTCGGCATCTTCTGGCTGATTCAATCCAAGAAGGATAGCACCGGAAAGAAACCCGTATGGATACAGAAATAGGAAAAGCCGCGCCAGTGAAACAACAATAAAAGTAAAAAAGGTATCGAACATTTTGGCTTCCTGAAAATCCGAGATTTTGAGATTTCAGTTTGCCAGTCCTCAAAAAAACCGTACCGCGCCAGGCTATCTTTCGCGCGTAGCGCGTCCGGGCGAAGCCCGTTGGGTTGCACCCGCGCTTGCGGGTAACACCCCTTCGCAGAAGGTTTAGGATGGGCGAAGACCATTAATGAAACCGCGAAGCGGGTTACTCCCCCGCTTAGGCGGGGGCAGGGGGTGGAACGCGAAGCGTGTTGACTGCAAGCGCCAGCGCGCAGCATTTACCCGCCTAAGCGGGGAAATGTGAAGGGGAGCCGCCGCCATTTTTTGGGAGTGGGCGCAGCCCCACGACAAAAAAAATGAGCGGTGGGACAAGGCAAAGGCCGGGCAAAGCCCGTGCCGTCTTGCCGCAGTCTCGACGAACGCCCCGCCCCCAAGGCGGGGTTGAGGAGACGGGGGGAGCCGCCAGAAAATCCCGCCCCCAGGCGGGATAGGGCGCCCCAGCGCCCGGTTTCTGAGTGGGGGGCAAAGCCCCGCCGCCGCTGGAGCGAAGCGCTCACGGCCACCCCGTTTTTTGATTCGGCGTCCAGCCGAACCCGCAGGGCAAGGAGGAATGAGCGCAGCGAGTTTCGACGCAGTTAAAAAAGGGGGTGGCCGTGAGCGCAGCGATACGGCGGCGGCCCCGAGGGAGGCGAAGCCGACCGCTGGAACGAAGTGAAAGCGCAACGAAAGGCAGGCAGGCGGGCGTCCAGCCCGCCAATGCCCCCGCATCCCCGCCCTAGCGGGGGGCGCTGCAAGCGCCGGGGCATGGTGCCTGACTGTAGGCGCAGCCCGGCAACGCCGGGCGTAGCTCCTGGGTTTAACCGGGAAAACTCAGGTTTAACCGGGAAAACGCAAGCACACCACGCAAACACAGGGCGCAACTTCTTATTTTTGCACCTGTTGTTTGCGTGGTGTGCTTGGCTTGTGCGGCAAAACCACGCAAGCCAAAAGTCAGATTAGGACAAATGCTGTTTGCCGATTTTCTGAAAAATGGGTATCCCCTTGACGCACGTTGCACCTGTGATCCGAAATACCGGGCGCGCTTCCAGAGCCGCGAAGAGCCATTTAGCTGGGCTCGCGTTCAAGTCTTGCGGTGGGGCAGCGTGATGCGTCT
>Ga0210058_1000370_pt1 | contig 43418 bp, 43 predicted proteins | sample CryGeymeta201511_FD_183979 | JGI IMG/M metagenome (GOLD analysis project Ga0210058, IMG submission 183979) | Groundwater microbial communities from Crystal Geyser aquifers in Utah, USA - Crystal Geyser metaG 2015-11 (SPAdes) (version 2) | ecosystem: Environmental > Aquatic > Deep subsurface >...
TTCGCCACCCTAAACAGACAGTAGACAAAACCCTTTTTTAAAGGCGCTGTATACTAACCGTTATCTTACTGAGTGGTGCATTTCCAAATAGAATGTGGGGTGCAAGAATTTCTTGCCCATTATATCATCGGAAATACAACTATGAGGTTATAAAACATAGAAAGAGTTGATATGTCAATCTATATCAGGTTATTGGGTTCTTGATGATGAGATCTTAGAACCGTTCAGTGCCCTGATATACTTTAGGCAGGATGAAACCAACCATTGATATTGTCATTCCTTCTTACAACGCTGAGTGGCTTTTGGAAAAAAATCTTCCGGTAGTTCTCAAGACTTCTCCAGAGGTTGACAGAATTATCGTGGTCGACGATGGCGGTACCGACAATGCCCTTGAGTATTTGAAGAAGTGGGCATCCAAAGTTATTTGTGTCCGCCATGAACGAAATATTGGCTTTTCCAAATCAGTTAACGAAGGGGTCTCTCATTCCAAAGCCGACTTTCTTGTCTTTATAAATAATGATGTTTACCCTAAGCCTGGTTATATTCGGTCGGCTCTTAAGTATTTTCAAGATCCAAAAGTTTTCGCGGTCAACTTCAATGAAGAGAACTCTTCTTGGCCCCAAGTATCTTGGCACTCAGGCAAGTTCCAGTTTGTCAGGGGTGAGGACAAAAAACATCCTCATTTTTCGGCTTGGCCTTCCGGTGGAAGCTGTATACTCCGTCGTTCTATCTGGGATAAGCTAGGCGGTTTCAACGAAATCTACAGTCCAGCCTATTGGGAGGATATCGACATCGGTTGGCGCGCTTGGCGGTCCGGCTACAAAATTGTCTGGGCACCGGAACCCAAAGTAGTCCACCATCACGAATCAACTTTTGGTTTGAAAAATAAGCAATATATGGACCTGGTTAAGCAAAAAAACGAGCTACTTTTTACTTGGCAAAACATTTCCGATTCAAAAATGCTAATTTCCCATTTTGGTTTTCTTGTTATTAATTCACTGAGACACCTAGGGTATCTAAAAGTGATTTTTACTGCTCTCAAGGATTATTTGTCCCAAGGAGAAAAATATAACCTTTCCATATCTGATACAGAAGTTTTTCATTTAGTTAATACTCCTTATGAAGATTGAACTGTCTATCATCACCGTCGGTTACAAATCCGAGGACACTATCGTTCCATTTTTGGACTCCATCCAAAAAGACCGCGACAATATCACCAAAGAAATTATTGTGGTTGATAACTATCCCGGAGACAAGGGAGCCGACCGGGCTCAAGAGCATCCCCTAAAACCTACCGTTATTAGAAATACCGAAAACATCGGTTTTTCCAAAGCCATCAATCAGGGAATCAAGATTTGTCACGGTGAGTATATTCTCATTATCAATCCGGATACCCGTCTTGTCGGTTCGGCTCTAAAATACCTCTTGGATTTTGCTGAGGAAACTCCCAATTTGGGTGCAGTTGCCCCTAGGCTTTTAAACAACGATGGTAGCATTCAGCCTTCGTGCTCGAAATTTCCCACGATTTGGAATGCGGTTAGGTATAATTTTTTCGGGTGTAAAAATTGTTTCAAGAAATATGTTCCGGGTGATTCGGTTACCAAAGTAGAAGTTGCCGTTATGGCCGCCTTTTTAATTCCAAAATCCGTGGTTGATCATGTCGGTGGTCTGGACGAAAGATTTTTCCTCTATTATGAAGATGTAGAATTCTGCCACCGACTATATATTCACGGTCTGCCTGTCTATTATCTCCCTAAAGCCAAAGTTCAACATGTCCATGGTGCCAGTGGGAATTTCGTTTCACATCTAAAAAGTCCGTTACTCAAGTCCGCAAAAATCTATTATGGTCCAAGATATTCCTCCGTGTTAAACATTGTTCTTTGGATCGGACACAAATGGCAGGTCATTTTGAGGCGTAAGCGTTTTCACGACTAAGGCCTGCGGCTGTTCCCAAACCGGCGTTAGTCCAACCAAACAACCACACTGCTAGAATCTGAAAGTTCTTGTTTTTAATTGCCTGAGACAAGACCCAAACCGAGACAAACAGGGCCAAAGTCCTCAGCGCTGTTTGATCATTTGTCGCCAAGACATTATCACGATACATGGCGATCTCTTTATTTAAGAAAAGTGATCAAGAAAGACTCGACCAGACTACAAAAAAGCTAATTAGAGACTATGAAAAAAATGGGTTCCACCAAGTAGCAAAATATCTTCTTCATTCCTCAGGACTTGGTATACTAAATCAACAAAATGAAACTCACCAAGTCCCTTTGGGTTGCTCTAATTGTCGCCGTTATTCTACGGCTCGTTATCATGGGCCTCACTTTTCACCCCGATCTCTCCGGCCAGGTTCTGTCCAGCTATTTTTTGGGATACAAGAACGTCTTCAACATTTACGACTATCTTGTAAATCTTCCCCAGACCCATCCGTTGGTTCAAAATTTCGGAGTAGGAGACATCTTTATTTATCCACCTCTGACCTACTTCACACTAGGTAGTTTCTTCAAATTATTCTCGTGGATTATTCCCGAAAAGTTCTTTTTGGATTTGATGAGCGGAGTGTCGGTATATGCACTTCCCAATTTATCTTTTAATCTAATTCTCTTAAAACTCCCTTATCTTCTGATCGATATCGGCATGGCTTTTGCTTTGGCTTCCCTCTTTGACGAGGAGAGGCAAAAGAAGTGGGCCTTTTTGCTTTGGTTATTTAATCCGGTCACTTATTATGCCACTTTTTCCATGGGTGTGTTTGACATTATCCCGGCTCTCTTTACAGTTCTTTCTCTCTATTTCGCCAAGAAGAAAAATCTTTATTTGGCGGCTGTCATGATTTCTTTGGGCGCCGCCTACAAACAATATCCCATTTTTCTTCTTCCTTTTATTATCTTTGCCGGTAAAGATTTCTGGGACCGTCTGAAGATTACCTTTTGCGGCTTAGCTCCTTATCTCCTCACCATCGCTCCCTTTCTGTCTTCTTCAGCTTTCAAGTACATGGTTTTTGGGGCCAAATCACAAAAGATGTTCTATATGGAATGGATGTTGACTGCCGCCGAAGGCGTCTATCCTTATCTTCTCGGAGTGGTCCTCATCTATTTACACGCTTTCAGAGCTTCCCACCCGATTCAGAAATTATGGAAATATTATCTGGGTTATTTTCTACTTCTCTTTGCGGTTACTCACTATCACCCTCAGTGGTTTCTTTGGGTTTCTCCTTTTATCATTATTGAGTTGGTCGCCAATCGGTGGCGAAATCTTTGGCTCGATTTGACACTACTTGCCTGTTATGTCTTTATCGTCCTTACCTTCGACAACTCTCTTTCGGTAGGTCTCTTCGCCGTGGCCAATCAAAGTTTAAATAATTTCCCCGGTATCGATAAGCTTTTAATGGCCAAAACAGACCTAGTTTTCTTGAAAAGCTCAGTGAGAAGCCTTTTTGCGGGCGTCAGTCTTTTTCTTATATTTGACCTTCTTCAGACAAGGAGGAGGGGACACCTTAAATAGGTATGCCCAAAATCGGTTTCTTCGGCCTTCTCTATCTTTTCTTAATACCATTTATTGTCTTCTCCGGGCAATCGCCTTTTCTTTTGTTTCTCTCCTTATCACTCGGTTATCTGCTTTTTAGTCTTTTCCAAAAACCGTCCTACGGTTTATTTGTTACCTTCTTGGCGCTCATCACCCTTGCTCTCATCATCCTCAGGCCACGTTTTGGTCTTGATATGGGTTTACTTAATGCTATCAACTCCCAAAGAGGGGAGCACCCAGATTTTCAAAATAGTATTATCTCTCGTCTCGTTCACAACAAGTCGGAACTGGCTCATTCCTTTCTTTCCAACTTTAATGAACTTTTATCACCGGTAGCCATTTTTGCCTCTGGCTTCTGGCACTGGCTCGATCCATATTATCCACTGGGCTATCTTTTTCCGTGGGATATCTATTTTATTTATCGCTATTTTCGATCCGCTTATCAGGGTATGTCTGGCCGTAATTTAGCCTTTTTTCTTTCGGCACTTAGTCTTCTCCTTTTACTAACCGGTCTTATCTATGTGGACCAGGCGCTCGTCTTCAGTTTTGCTGTTCTCTTTTTTCTCACCCTACTTTCTGTCCTCGGCTACTCCACCACTTCGAAAAAAACCCAACTTGGTTTCCTAGTCGCCAACATCGTCTATCTTCTCTACCATCTAAACGTCACGGCCTACTTTAAGATATGACCAAACAGAAAATCTTATTTTGGGTTATCATCCTAGTAATTACTTTTTTTTCCCGTTTTTACTGGTTAACCAAATTTCCACCTCATCTAACCATCGACGAAGTTGCCATTGGTTACAATGCGTTTTCTATCTTAAAAACCGGTAAAGACGAATGGGGAGTCCCCTTCCCAGTTTCTTTCCGATCGATCGGGGACTATAAGGCGCCGGTGCTTGTTTATCTGACAGTTCCCTTTGTTTGGCTGCTAGGTCTGAATGACCTAAGCGTCCGTCTTCCGGTGGCTATTTTCTCTGTTGTAAACATTTTTTTTGTTTGGTACCTCACCCGACGCCACATCTTTGATCAAAAATATTCACACTTGTCTTATCTAGCCACTTTTATCTTTTCCATATCACCCTGGCTGGTTCCTTTTTCCCGATCAGGCTTTGAAGCCATCATCGCTCTTACTTTTTTGCTGGCCAATATCATCTTTGTTTTTGAGTTTAGAAAGTCCGGCCGCCTGAGTCATTTCTTTTTTATGTTCGTCTTTGCCTATCTTTCCGCCGTCTCTTATCACTCCGCCAAGGTGGTGGTTCCTCTTCTTAACATTTACTTTATTCTGACCGATTACCGGTTTTTCCTTCATAGTCTTACCGGGTGGTACCACCAGAATAAGGTCTCTCTCTTGATCGCCGGAGTTGTTTTTGTTGGCATCACCGCCTTCTTTGTCCAAAATTTCATCGTCGGACCAGGTGCCTCTAGAGCCGGCATGACTTTTCTGATAAAAGATTACGACTTTACGAATGGTCTTCTGCCGAAGTTCTCTGCCCACTCTCTGTCTTCACTTACCTCCACTATGGGTCTAGGCGGTTTATGGTTCAAAAGATACCTGGAATATTTCTCCACCAATTTTTATCTTTCAAACGGCCTAGGCCTAGCGACACCCGGACATCCCGGGCAAGGGGTTGTTTACGCTATTGAGTACCCTTTTCTAATCATCGGCTTTTTTGTCTTACTTTTTGGTCGCCGTTTCTTTGCTTCTTTCCATCCCCGTCATTTGGTCGCTACCATTCTCACCGGCTGGTTTTTCTTCTCTTTATTACCGGCCTCAATTACCAACAATAGCCAGCACGCTCTACGGACTCTAAATATCGTCCCAGTAATCTCTATCCTTATTACCATAGGAATTGATAGTTGTTTCGAATATTTCCGGTCGAAACTAGCCAAGTCCCTCTTGGTTATTTTCGTTATTTTGGGTTATCTGTTGGGTCTCGTCAGATTTACCGATTACTACACACTTCATTACCCGGTGGAGCTTTCGGAAACCCGTTCCTATGGTTGGAAGCAAATGGCCATTTTTGCTCATGGTCATCATGAAGAGTACGACCTGGTCTACGTCGACCCTCAATTCGGCACGCAGGGGCCCTATACCTACGGTGTTCCGTACCTCTACTTCCTCTTTTATTCGCAGTACGACCCAAATATTTACAATTCCGATCCTCGGAGAAAACTCGGTGGTAGCGATTTTGATAATTATCTTTTTACCCCTATAAATTGGCCGGACCTTGATCACCGTCAGAACAATCTGTACATCACCAGTCCGTGGAGCCTGCCCAAAGAAATTCTTGGCTCCTCCAAACAGCGATACTTCGTACCCTTTCTCAATCTGTCCTCGGGCTTATATGCCGTTTCCGATCGATAACGCATATAATTCAATTAGATCTGCCTGCCGGCAGGCAAGCCATATGAAGAATCTATTATTTTGGACTTCCACCATCCTCATCTTCATCTTCTGGCCGTTTTTGTATGTGCTATCGAATCGATCGGACTCGATCATTTTTATCCTAGCTGCCTTAGTTTTGTTGGTGGACCGGTTTCTTTATCTTCGGAAGTACCAATATCACTATTTTACTTACCTGGTTTTGCCCTTACTCCATCCGGCCTATTTGTTCTTTCCGATAGTCGCTATTCTTTTTTACTGGTCTGATATCAAAAAAATGTCTCTGGTTATTTACGCCGTATTCTTGATATTTATCTCTTTTTTTTCCTGGCAGTCATTTTACACCTACTCCATCTTTACTCCTGACCCTCTAGCCTTTGATACTTTAAACAAAAAGATTTCTCTTGTCCCCAATAGGAATCTCGCCCGCCTTTATCACAACAAAACCGACATTTTTCAGGATAAGTTTAAGGCCAATATTTTTACTTCCTTGGATCCAAACAATTATTTTTTTGCTCTTCACCCTCGGGAAATTTTCGAAAACCAAAATCTCCACAAGTTCCCTTTCCTGGCCATAATTCTCTTCTTGATTGGACTCTATCTCTTGATCAAGAGTACGGATAGACGGTGGATAGTGTCTACACTCATAGCCGGAATATTTTCCATTGCTATGATCAACAATCAAGACAAGTTCGATCTGATTTTATATCTGCCCATCTCCCTCATTTGCTTGGTCGGCTTGAAAAAAATCTTTACGCTTCCTCCAGTGTATTATCTCTTTTTCTCCTTTTTATTTCTGCCGCTATCTGTTATGGAATTGGCGCGAATTATTCTTAAATAAATGAAACTAGCGAATAAATACCTACCGGCCATTCTTTTATTCTTGGCTTTTTTGGTTGGAGCTTTCTTCCGTTTTTACAAACTTGGAGAAACCCCCACAGGCCTCTATGTGGATGAAGCCTCACTTGGTTACAACGCCTATTCTATCTACAAAACCGGCCTGGACGAATACGGTAAAAGTTTTCCTGTTATGTTCCGCTCCTTTTCTACTTTTCAGAGTCCGGTTTATTCCTATCTTCTCGTTCCCCTTATTCATTTTTTGGATCTATCCATTTTCTCGGTTCGGTTACTCTCAGCTTTGTTTGGGGTATTGTCTATTCCACTCTTATATCTTCTTGCCCAAAAACTCTACCCGGCACCACGCACTAATAACCATGAACCAATAACCAATAACTTCGCTCTCATAAGCTCCCTCCTCCTGGCTCTTTCTCCGTGGCATATTAACTACAGTCGTACTGCCTACGAAACCAACGTGGCCTTGTTTTTCTTGTTGCTGGGTTCCTTCTTTCTTCTGAATGCTCTCAAGAAACCCTGGCTATTTCTCCTTTCTGCCCTTTCTTTTGTAATCTCCATGATGGCTTACCGGGCAGAAATAATAATTGTTCCCATATTGGTCTTGGTATTCGCCATTCGTTATTCCGGAACATTACTTACCAATTCAAAGCGCTACCTTTTACCTATATTCGCAAGTCTTGCTTTGGCTATGGTTCTCTTTCTTCCGACTATTCAAATTATGGGGACATCGGGTTTCCAGGCCAGATCCTCAGCCCTAAATATTTTTGCTTCTTCAGGGCCACATCCTTGGGGTTATCAGGAAGGGACTGGTCTACTCCACGACCTAATAAATAATCCTCAGATTTTAGCCGCTCGGGAGTTCATCTCTCTTTACAGTTCATATCTGTCACCTCGGTATCTGTTTTCCTTGGGGGACTCAGGCCCACGTCTACCCTATCCAGGTATGGGCACTTTTTTTGTTTGGCAGTTCCCCCTCTATTTAATAGGTTTATATTTTTTGATCAAAGACAAGTATCTAAAAGATTTTAAGTACTTCGTCTTCACCTTGTTATTGATTTCACCGGTTCCGGCCGCTCTTACGAGAGATCCTTACTCAACTCTTAGGTCCCTTCCATTAGTAATTCCCCAAATACTTATTATTTCTTTTGGTCTTGTCAAACTCCGGGAGATTCTACCCCCCCTATCTTCAAAACTGAAATTATCACTGGTTGCCCTTCTCCTCATTTATTCCTCGGTCAGGATGTTCATCTCTATTTTCTACTTTAATGATTATTTCAACTCCAAATTTTGGAATTATGGCTGGGAAATGGTAGTCGAAGATATCAAGAAACTTGATCCAAAATTGCCTATCATGGTTGACAGTTCGCGAGGTGATAGCTACATCCTGATGATGTTTTTCCTCAAATACGACCCCGTTCTCTATCAACAAGAAAACTTTGAAGTCCCTGTGGCAGATTACTACACCAGCCTCACCAGAAGCGACACCAAAAAACTGGGGAATATTACCGTTAAAAGTATTGTCTGGGGACCGGATACCGACGAAGTAGAGCAGTACTTGGTAGCAGACTATTTGGCCATGTCGGAAGTCCAAATAAGAGATCACAATTTGACTATAATCAAAGAAATACCCTTTCCCGATGGGAAGGTGGCCTTGAGAATATTAAAAACGAATCCGAAGACAAGATGAAAATAAAAAACATTCTTAGCCGGTACTGGCCTCTACTTTTAGTTCTTCTCCTGGGCGCCAGTCTCAGGCTCTACGGCTTACTTCAAAATCCGATTAGTCTTTTTTCAGACGAAGTTGACATGGGGTATCAGGTTCGTTCTTTCTTATCGACTGGCCGAGACTATCAAGGGAACTGGCTCCCCTTACAGTTTCACTCTTTTTCCGACGTTCGCACAGCTTTACCTATTTACGCAACAGCCCTCGTCTCTCTTATCCCCAATCTTAGTTTGGATTTAGCCGTCCGTCTTACGCCTGCCATCTTCGCCATTCTTGGCTTACTGGCAATCTTTTTATTGACTAATAACTTGTCCGAGTTGTTCGGACTTGGTCCAAAGGCAGCTTCATCTTCTCTCGGCTTTTGGTCTGCTTTAGTTTTGTCAATTATTCCATGGCACTTTACTTATTCGCGAATTGGTTTCGAGCTTTCGATGTTATTTACAGTTTATTTGTTAGGTTTGTTTTTCTTTACCAAATTCTTAATTCACAAAAAAGTCGGATTTTTCATCGTCTCTATGGTATTGTTTTCGTTCACTCCCATGATCTACAGCACAGCCAAACTGGCACTGATATTTATTCCCTTAATTTTGTTTATCATTCCGAGCTCCAAAGAACTTTTGTGGCCGAAAAAGATTTCTTTCTGGTTCTTACTTCTCTTTATTCCACTCGGTCTTATATTTATAAATGGTGGTGCGGCCCAGCGTTTCAGCGAGATTTCCATCTTCACCGACCCCACGACTCCCACCGAAATTAATTTTTTGAGAAAAGAAGATCTTGGTCCATCAGCACCGGTTGGCTCAACTACCGGCTTCCTTAGTATAGCCATTCACAACAAAGTCATTTATCCTCTGGATGTTTTTCTAAAGAACATGGTAAGACCTCTTTCTTTTGACTATCTTTTTCTTCAGGGCGACACCAACCCCAGACATGCGGTTCAAGGTTGGGGCATGCTGGAGAAAGTGATCCTGATTCCGTTGCTTTATGGTCTCTACAAATTAGCCGAAGGGAAATACAGCAAATTCCTCCTTTTTATTATTGCCCTTTCCATTGCCGCCATCCTTCCTTCAGCTCTGACGAGAGATGGAGCCACTCATTCTTCTCGGACTTTTATGCTCGTTCTGCCTTTGGTTTTGGTTATCTCCTTTGGCTTTGATCAGTTATTCTCTTACTCAAAGTGGCTCTCAGTTTTAGTTCTCTGCTTATTATTGGTTGATACTTCCCTTTATCTGCATGATTATTGGTTTCATTATCGTTATTCTTCCGAAAGATCCTGGAGCGCCGGAATGCAAGAACTTATGCAATCTGTAAATAAATATCCAGGTCAACCAGTGATCATTTCTCCCAAGTATGAATACCCTTTGATTTTTTATCTCTACTACACCGGTTTCAATCCAAGCAAATTTCAGGAATTTGAACGGCAACACAAAGTCTACAACTCTACCTCAGGTAATTTCAATTTGGACGGTAATAGAATCGGGGACTCCGATCTCTACATCGCCACCATGGTTGATTACAAAAACAAGCCGGTAAACTTCCTCCCCAATGCTCACTACTATCTGACCAGACCAGAGGTGGATAACAGTGGTATCCGTTCTGTGGCTACGATTGGTGACATTATTAGCTTACCTTCCGGCGAACCTCTTTATTATGAAGTCCATTATTAAAAATCGGCCGCTAGTATTTCTGATTTTGTTCACCCTATTGGGTGGTCTACTACGTTTTTGGAAATTAGACTCTTTCCCTATCTCTCTGAATTGGGATGAGGCGAGTCATGGTTACAACGCCTACTCGATTTTATTGACTGGAAAAGATGAGTGGGGGGTCAGATTCCCTCAGATTTTTCGAGCTTTTGGTGATTACAAACTTCCCCTCTATATCTATCTCACCACCCTTCCCGTCTGGTTTTTTGGGCTTACTACTTTTTCCGTCAGATTTATATCGGCCCTCGCTGGCACTCTTGCCATCCCTGGCATTTACTTATTAACCCGCGAACTATTTTCCACCACCTCAGCCACCCAGCACGAAATAACAACCAACAACCATGGACCAATAACCAATAACCTCGCCCTGGTAACTGCTCTCCTCCTCGCCGTTTCCCCCTGGCATTTCTTTATTTCTCGCCCCGCTCTCGAAGCTAATCTTTCTCTCACTCTGATCATTTTCGGTTTCTATTTCTTACTTAAATTCTTCCACTCAAATCCTCGCACCAATACCCATGAACCCATAACTAATAACTTCGCACTAACAACTTCCGTTCTCCTTCTCGGCCTCTCCCTTCATACGTATAACACCGCCCGCATCTTTGTCCCTTTACTCGTCGTTGTGTCGTTTATAATTTTTCGCCCCACGTTCCGTTCGCTTCGTCCTAGATTCCATGGACCAATAACCAATAACCTCGCCCTGGTAACTGCTCTCCTCCTCGCCCTCCTTTTCTCCGGTTTGGTCATCTTTCAAGTCTTTCTCGGCGAAGGCACCGCCCGCTACGAAAAGCTCAAGATTCTTTCTCCAGCGACCATTTTTCAAATAGGGGAGCAAAGAGCTCACAGTTCTCTTGGTCCGCTCGTCTCCAGATTAGTCCACAACCGACCGGTTTATTTCTTAACTGCCTTCTCAAAAAATTACCTCGGGTATTTCTCTCCGCCATTTTTTTCTCAACAATGGGGGGCCCAGTTCCAATTCGCCATTCCCGGTCAAAATCTCTTGACGTTGCCGGTATTTTTATTAGCCTTAATAGGTATCCTCTCTCATCTTTCCGTTCTCCGCCCTCAGCTTTCCAAGAATTCTGAACTAATAACCAACAACTTTACACTAATCACTTCCCAAAGCCTTCGTTTTCTCTACGCCTGGCTCCTCCTTTCTCCGGTCGCGGCCAGTCTCACTATTGACCCTCCCCAAGCGCTTCGTCCGAACCCTATGATCCCAGCCATCATTCCTTTTGCCTGTCTTGGTTTGTCCAGACTGTTAAATATTATTCCTCAAAAATTTATCAAATCTTTCTCAATTCTACTGGCTCTGTGGATTGGTGTCTCTTTCGGCTTTTATCTCAGACAATATTTTGGTTATTACCCCCTCACTTATTCTTCGTCCTGGCAATTTGGCTATGCGGAAGTGATGACCTATGTCCAAGATCATCGAAATGAATACGATCGCGTTTTTATTACCAAACGTTTCGGTGAGCCACATATTTTTTACGCTTTTTTCAATCAGGAAGAGCCGGAAATCGTCCAACCCAACCAAAACAATATTCGCTTCAAAAAGTCCGATTGGTTCTGGACGGATAAGATAGATAATGTTTATTTCATTAACGATTGGCAGATTCCGATCACTTCTATCAAGATTCTTCCTCTGGAGAGCGGAGAAGAAGTCTCTACCCAGAGGAGTCTATTAATTACCTCTGCCGGTCATATCCCGGTCAACGCCCATGTCATTAGGACAGTCAATTTCCTAGATGGGTCACCCGCGTTTATAATTACCTCAGTACCTTAGGTGCTACTCATGAAGAAATATATTCTCTTGATCATTGCGCTACTAATCGGAACGTTTCTTCGAATGTGGCAATTATCTTCTGTCCCCAATGGTCTGACCTGGGACGAGGCGGCCATCGGTTACAACGCCTACTCTCTTTTGAAGACCGGGCGTGATGAACACGGCACCTTCATGCCACTAGTCTTCAAGAGTTTTGGAGATTACAAACCGGGAGCTTACATTTACCTTACCGTTCCGTCGGTGGCCATCTTTGGTCTCAATGAATTTGCGGTTCGTTTCCCCAGCGCCCTTGCCGGAATTCTCGCCATTTTCGGCATCTATCTCCTCACCAACGAACTCTTCTCGATCATACAAACAAAGAAAACTAATAACTCTGAACCAATCACCAATAACTTTTCCACCGGCTCCTTCACGGCCCTCGCCCTGGCCATTTCCCCGTGGATGGTCCATTTTAGTCACGGTGCTTGGGAAGTAAATGTCTTTACCACGCTCACGATTTTTGCTCTTTACTATTTTCTCCGGTTTCTAAAGGGAAAATCAGCTCTCTACCCCTCTTTGCTTTTGGCCTGTCTCTCACTGGCCACGTATCAAGCCGCCAAACTTTTAACTCCATTGGTTTTCCTTCTTTTTATTACTCTCTATTGGAAAGAATTTTGGTACTGGTTTACTCCATATCTAAAGCCCAAAAAGTTAAGGTCACTCTTTCCATTTATTCTGTTTGGTCTCTGGATTTTCTTCGGTTCTGTATTTGGCAGTGCCGGTAATCGGCTGACCACTCTGAGCATCTTCAACTACAAGCCGGGAATATCCGCCGAAGCGAAGGCCACAGACAACCAAAATCCGGTTATTTTAGATCTGTTTCATAATCAAAAGGAGCTTTCTTCCAGACTTGTTCTTTCCCGCTATTTGTATCACTTTTCACCGGAGGTTCTTTTCTATGAAGGCCCGATTGTCTCCGAGAGAGGCCATCTCCCTGGTCTCGGGGTCCTTAATCCCTTAGAGTTCATCTGGTTAGTACTGGGCTTTATTTGGCTGGTCAAAAGACTCTCCCCTGGAAGTCACGACACGCCGGACAGATCCACCGCCTTGATTTTGGGATTACTTCTCATCGCCCCCATTCCCGCTTCTTTAACGCTGGCCGAATTTTCTACCGTACGAGCATTATTTATGGCCGTTCCGCTGGCTATTATTTCAGGCATCGGCATGTATTACTATCTAGAAAAAATGAAATCGTTGATATCCGTCATTCCTGGCCTGACCCGGAATCTATACAAATTTTCAATTTTTCTTATTTTCATTTTTTACTTCTTCATATCGTTTTATGTTTTTGACGTCTATTTTAATCACAGCCAGACTGTCTTCGCCACCGAATTTAATTATGGCTACAAACAAGTCGTTCAAATTATCAAAGACCATCCAGCCAAGAAAGTCGTCTTCACCGACGTCTACGGCCAGCCATACATCTATTACGTTTTTTATACCGCTTACGACCCAGCTATATACCAGAAGACTAACGATTTTATTAGTGGCGGGCTAGATGTCGGCCGAGTGGATCGCGTCGGAAATGTTGAGTTCCATCAGTTCGGCTCATCGGACATGATGACCCAACCGGATACCCTCTTTATCGGCTCTGAGGGTAATATCAACAATCAGTTCGACATTGCTGGACCCAATATTGATCTATTTCGACAAATCGAAACTCCGGATCATCACATTCTTTTCCGCGTCATTAAAACCAAACCTTAATGAAAAAACATCTTCCCATTGTTCTGATATTGATATTAGCCGCCGCACTCCGCTTATTCGCTCTCGATAAATTCCCGGCCGGTCTCAATGCCGATGAAGCCTCCATTGGTTACAATGCCTGGTCTCTGATCCAGACAGGCAAAGATGAACATTCCGTGTCTTGGCCCTTGGTGTTTCGGTCTTTTGATGACTACAAACCTCCGGTTTATTTCTATCTGGTTCTTCCCTTTGTCAAAATGCTTGGACTAAATATTTGGTCTGTCCGTCTGCCATCCGCGCTACTCGGTATAGCCTCAGTATATCTATTGTATTTAGTGTCATTTTTGTTATTCAAGAAAAAGACTACTGATGAGTCTTGTCATGTCAAAACAAATAACTTCGCACTCATCACCGCCTTTCTCATTGCAATCTCCCCGTGGCACCTACAGTTTTCTCGCGGAGGATGGGAAGTCAACGCTGCTTTGTTTTTTATCCTCTTGGGTATTTGGGGGTTTTTAAAAGGCTCGGAGAAGCCAAAATATTTCTTCTTATTTGTCACCTCAATGGCCATCAGCCTCTACACCTACCACTCCGCCCGTGTAATTTCACCACTTATCTCTCTTGCTCTGATTATTCTTTATTGGAAATCTCTTTTCCCAATTTCGTCATTGCGAGGAGCGGAGCGACGTGGCAATCTCACTCCATCCACCAAAACCTTTCTCCTTTCCTGTCTTGTTGGAGTTTTATTAGCTCTTCCACTTGCCTCTCAATTATTATCCAAAGAAGGACAATCACGCTTTACTGGAGTTTCTGTTTTTTCCGACAGTGGACCGTTATGGCAGGCACTGGAAATGCGCCGAGCTCATCAGGGAGATACGGTCTATGTCAAAGCTCTTCACAATCAATACCTTTCTTATGGTCTGAGATTCGTCAAGAATTACTTGTCTCATTTTTCACCCAGATTCCTATTTGTTACAGGGGATGAAATTGCCAGAAGCAAAGTCCCGGAAATGGGACAAACCTACTTATTTCTGACCCCATTTTATTTTCTTGGTCTCTTTTCTCTTTTAAAGTTAGACTCTAAGGGCAAGGTATTCACTCTGATTTGGTTTTTGATCGCCCCACTCGCGGCCGCACTCACTTTCCAGTCCCCCCACGCGCTCAGGTCGCAGAACATGGTGATTCCCCTAAGTATTATTACCGGTTTGGGTTTTTCGGTGGTTCTCAATCTCTTGTTCAGGTCCGGTAAAAAGTGGCTTGTAGGATCCATCTCCGCCCTCTTGCTCCTTCTTGGTGGGTATTCGGTTGCTAGATATCTACATCTCTATTATGTTCACTACCCCAAAACACTACCTTACGCTTGGCAATACGGTTTTGACCAAATTGCTGATTATGTGGGTCAGCAGTATTACAACTACGACCGCATCCTCATCTCCGATCGCTATGATCAGCCCTATATTCTCATGGCCTTCTTCTTGAAGTACCCTCCGCAAACTCTTCAAAAAGAACTGATAATGACACCTAGAGACAAGTTTGGTTTTTCGACTGTCAGGAGCTTAGGCAAGCTCGAATTCCGGCAAATTAATTATGGCGAAGACAAAAAACTGCCCAATACCCTTATAATCTCAGCTGATGAGCCGGTGGACGATAAGGCCGTTATCTACACGATAAGTGACCCAGCCGGCCACCCTATGTACAAATTCTTCTCTACTAAATGAAACCTAAACATCAAACTCTCTCCGTCACCATGGCTTCGTATAATAACGAAGATTGTATTGCCGATTGCCTGAATTCCGTCAAAAATTGGGTCGATGAAATCATTGTGGTGGACGGCACTTCTACAGATAAGACAGCCGAGATCGCCAAAAAGATGGGTGCCAAGGTTCTAATTAGAGAAAATAATCCTGTCTTTCATATTCAAAAGAATATTGCTAACCAAGAAGCCAAATCGGATTGGATTCTTCAGTTGGACACAGACGAACGAGTCACCTCGCAGATGAAAAAGGAAATTCTCGATCTTCTTGAAGGAAAATACTTTGGCTACGATAGTTGGCTTTCGCCACTCAAATCATCACTCAACAAAATTATCAAGATATTTCCCGAACCAAATAAATTAACCCAACCGGCCGCCGCCTATTGGCTACCTCGAAAGAACTTCTTTTTGACCCGTTACCAAAAACACGCCGGCCAGTACCCCGACCCCGTAATTCGGCTTTTCCAAAGAGGCAAAGCAGAACTACCGGCCAAAGATGTTCATGAGCAAATGATCGTTCATGGTGTTACCGGTTGGCTGGTCTCCGATCTGGATCATTACGCCACGCCCAATTTTTCTCGCTATCTTCTCCGAGAGGACCGCTATTCCGGTCTCAAAGCCACTCAAATGAAAGCTGCAGGTATCAAAATAAACTTCTTTAATACTCTAAATTATTTATTCTTTAAACCCCTAGGTACTTTTTTTAGTCTCTACATCCGTTATCGAGGGTTTCTCGATGGTTTCCCCGGTTTTGTTTTTTCACTTTACTCCGGTCTGCACCATGCCTTTTCTTATATGAAGCTTTGGGAATTATATAAAGATGAAGAATATGGCACCCATTAGAATCTACATCGCCGGTAGTGATCATTCTTCCGGTAGGGGGGTGGGCGTCTATGCCGACCATTTAATTCAGTCTTTGGGCAAACTCTCTGGCATCATGTTGACAGACAAAGACCCCGACATTATCCATTATCCCTTTTTTGATCTTTTCTACCCAACTCTTCCACTAAAGAAAGAAAAACCAACCATTGTCACCATCCACGATCTGACCCCCCTAGTCATGGCAGATAGGTACCCTAAAGGTATTCGAGGCACTATCAAACTTCTACTGCAGTGGTACTCTCTTCGGTCTGTCTCGGCCATTATTACCGACTCCGAGAACTCTAAAAAGGATATTGAAAAATATTTCAGAATATCGCCGCACAAAATATTCGTTACTCCTCTTGCTGTAGACGACGATTATAGGCAAGGTCCATCGGCTGCCAAACTCAAGGTGGTGAAATCAAAATACCACTTACCCGATAAATTTATTTTGACGCTGGCCGCTGGGCCTAATCCAAACAAAAACTTACCTTCACTGGCGGAAGTGACCGACCGTTTGGGAATTCCGTTGGTGATCGTTGGCAAAGGAATGCTCAAAGAAGTAGTCAAGCCAGTGCACCCGGAGCTCATCGATCTAGTGCGTCTGCAGGTCTACAACCACGTGCTCTATCCTGGGTTTGTCAGTAACGAAGATTTCAATGCCATGTTTCACCTGACCTCTCTCTATGTCCAGCCCTCGTATTACGAAGGCTTTGGACTGCCTCTTCTCGAAGCCATGACTTCCGGTTGTCTCATTGCCAGCTCAAACACTTCTAGTCTCCCCGAGGTTTATCACGATGAGGCTATCACTTTTAATCCCCGAAAATTAAAATCCATGGAGAAAGCCATTGGTAAAGCTTTGAAACTATCTCCGTCAGCCAAAGCCAAACAAATTTCTCTGGCCAAGGAAAAAGCCAAAACATTTTCCTGGTCCAAAACCGCCAAACTCACGGAGCAAGTTTACCGAACAGTACTTGCTTCCGTTCGTCCTTAAAGATCAGCCAATAAAAGTAAATTGCCGGCAGTCCAAGAGCGGTAAAAATTAATATCGACTTGGCAGGGCCCATCGCGTCAGCCATCCCACCCAACAGCAGACTCATGATGGCGTAGCCCAAGCTGCCTCCGAGTGAATTCAATGATGACATGGTTGCCCGTTGGTGATTGGTAAACTCCTGTTGCATCAGGTTTCTTTCGGCTACCGAACTAACTCCAAAGAGAACAGAGGGGGTAGACATCAGGATTGGTGAAAAAACCGACGGGAATCCCAGCGAAACCATACTAATGGCTTTCCCAAAAATATTGTCAAACAACAATATATTGATTTCTTTGAACTTTTTAATCAGTTTACCGCTGAAATAAAAACTAATTGAAGCCCCAAAACTCGATAATGCTTGTGGAATACCTACAGCCCACATTGGCCACACTGTCGCATTAAAGGCAGAAGTAAACCCCCATCTCAACTCTCCAAGTGAGAAATTCATGATTGACGAAGCACTCAAAAGACGAAGTTTTTTGTTGACCACGAAGAGTCTGATCGCCTCACTGACATGACTAAAGACGTTTGTTTCTACTTTTTTGTGGAGTTTGGGGTCCACTATCAAGTAGGCAAAAATGAGCATTAACACTTGTGGTATTACCGAGGTCCATGCCAGAAGAGAAAGCGATACACTAGCCATCAATCCCCCTATCACGGCGGACAGACCCATCGCCAGTTGTTCCGTGGAGCTAGTTTTACCTTGATATTCGGCAAAACTACCCTCAAGATTTGATTCAGCCAAAGTGTCATACAAAAGTGCGTCGTTGTTACCACTATAAAATGCTCTGGACAAACCCTCAAAGACCGCGCCAACAACTAGGAACCAATAAGACAGACCAATGGCATAAAAGATGAAGGCCAACACTCTTGCCCAAGTACCTAGCACCATCGTACTCTTCCGGCCAACAAAGTCAGACAATACACCGGTCGGTAATTCAAAAACCGTCGCCGCTATCATGATTATCCCCAAGATACTACCTCCCAAAAGAAATGATCCGGACACTTTTGAAAAATAAATAATAGCAATCGGCCAAAACAAATTAAACCCAATCAAAAAATTGAAAATCGAAATCAGTTTTATATTCTTCCGGTACATAAGCTGATTATACGCACCATAGTATAATCATCCTTACCCATGTCCATCAAAGAGATCTTCAAACTCGTTTTAGGTTGGCGAGTCTTGCTTGTTCTAGTGGTCCTCCCGGCCATGTTTCTTCTCCCTCCTCGTACCCGTTTCACCAATCTTACCGAAAAACCCTCCTTCGGCAACATATTTTCCATGTGGTCTAACTTCGATGGTCTTCACTATCTTGATCTCGCTCAGTTTGGTTATGGATACCAGCACAAGACAGATATGGACTATGCCTTCTTTCCGATTTATCCCTGGATGGTAGGTACATTCAACTTCTTTGGTAGTTATCTGGCTACCGGCCTGATATATTCCCACCTGTTTCTCATTCTGGCACTCTACTTTCTTTTCCGCCTCGTACTTCTAGATTTTTCCAAAAAAATCGCCAGGAACACCATCATTCTGACGCTGATTTTCCCGACCGCTTTCTATTTTGGTACGGTCTATACCGAGTCTTTATTTCTCTTACTTGTCGTCCTCACCTTCTATTTGATTCGCCGCCAACAATTTTTTCTGGCCTGTCTTTTGGCCGCACTTGCTTCAGCCACCCGAATCACCGGCATTTTTCTCTGGCCCTCCATCATTTATGAATTCTGGCTCGTTTATCATAGTCAAATTTTGTCATCCTTGCGAATGCGGGCCGATGGTACCCGAAGGGGTAGATCTATCAAATTTATTCCAAAGATCATTCTTCTAACTCTTCCTCCACTAGGGCTTTTTTCCTTCATGCGCTTTCAATATCTTAGGACCGGTGATCCTCTGTTCTTTTTTCATATCCAGTCAGTTTTCGGTGGCCGGACGGTGGATAAACTTATTCTTCTTCACCAAGTCTTTTTCCGCTATTTTAAAATGTTAATTTTTACCGACTGGGATCCACTTTATTTTACCGTTGTCTTGGAGTTGCTTTCGGCTGTTATAATTCTTTCGATTCTCATTTTCTTTTTCAAAAAAATCCGCTTTTCCTACTGGCTATTTGTTCTGTTTTCCTTTCTTTTACCCACCTTTTCAGGTACCTTTATGAGTATGCCCCGCTTCATCTTGGTTCTTTTTCCGATATTCATCGTTCTAGCTTATTGGTTAGAAAAACAACATCCCTTTGTCAAGCTTGTTCTTTACACGATTTGTATCTTGATGTCCATTTTCTCGGTGATCTTCTTCACCCGTGGCTATTTCGTAGCCTAATATCGATTCCCAACCTCGTAATCAATTACTCTGCTTCTCCAAGATCACAACCTGGAAGTTTTCTTGACAGTTGTATCTCTTAATTTCTTGGGCTTTGCCAAACATAGTTAGCTCGTTGTAAGCAGTTTTTCCAAGCTCAAAAGTACTACTGTCGAGCACTACCGCCATCAGCGATGCGCTGGTCGGGTCAGTTTCGATATATTTCACCTGACAGCCGGCTTGCTTCATCATTACCCGATGCTCCGGTCCATTGTGATATGGGTGGAATCCGGCTTGCACACTTTCAAATATCGGTTCTTTTATTTCCCTACAAACTGTGGCAAAGCACTCCCGCATTTGCTCATATGTTCTAATCGCCGGTTTGAAGTATGCCGTCAGTCGGACCGGAGTCAGGTACAGCAAAGATAGAGCAAACAAGGTCACTATTTTTGGCCATTTGGGTAAGGTAGCAATACAAAGAAAGAGGAGGGTTGTAAATCCAAAAATATAATGAGAATGAATAGTCAGAGGGACGATGAAAGTAATCACCACCGTCAGGAATAATAGCCTTGAAAAAAAGTTTAATGCCGGATTTTCTTTTTTCTGTCCATACCACAGCAATATCGCTGTTAGAATCAGTATTACCCCGATTAACAGCCCTCCCTTAAGTGCTAAACCATAGCCAAACAAACTGTTAAATTTTGCCGTCATCGAGATATTTTCGGCCTGCTGAGGCGTCACCCCTCTGGTAAACAAACTGGAAGTAAGCAGAAACTTGTGTTTTAGTTCAAACACGATGGTCGGGAAATTAACCACCATCAAAGCGAGCATTTCGGCCAGCATCGTTTTTAGTTTGTTTGCTTTCCAAAATACGATCAAAAAGAGAAAGATGCCAATAAAGGCTGGCGCCATGGAATAAGAAAAAGATATCGCTATGGCCAGAGAAGTCACCATAATAATCATCAGTTTCTGTGAAAATTTCTGGGTTAACAGATAAAAACTGATTAATGCTGTTACCAGTAGGGGAGTGGTTAAGGAAGGATTCCAGACAAATCGGCTTTGGATAATATATTGTGGGCTGATTGCCACCAAAAGAAATACTGCTAGTAAGACTATTTGTATTTTTTTGTTCTCGCGCAAGAGCCACAGACCTACGAGGAAAAACGATATATAGATAAAGGTGTTTGTATACAAGAGAGCCATTGGTGAACCCTTAAATAATAGAAACCCGGGCATTAGCAGATAAAAATAGATAGCGCTTTGGTTTATCGGCAGTGAGCTCGTTTGTGGTCCCAGCAAGGGTGGTTTGCCCGTCTCCATCCAATCTTGCAGTACTAGCAAGTCTCTCCCCATATCGTTGAAATAAAACAAAGAAGTTCGAACGTTATTAAATCTCAGCCACCAAAAAAGCCCCACCAACAGTATCGCCACCATCCACACCCAATTTTTTTTCATCCAATTCATAAACTTATTGTACCCCTCACGTCATTGCGAATCTCGGTACTCCGAGCTGTGGCAATCTCACTCCACCCACATTCAAATAGCGTAAACTATATTAGCCATGAAGCGAATTTTTCGTGCCATTTCTACACCCACAGCTCGGTCCACCGCCATCTTTTATTTTGGTAGTTTCGGCTTAAGTGTTTTTCGCTACTTATTCCATTTGATTTTGCTTCGATTTCTTGCCCCTGCTGAGTACGGCGAATTCTTTTCCTACCTGTCCCTCACTTATCTTCTTGGTATTCCCACCGGCACCATCGCCACCGTTATCACCAAATATGTTGCCGAGTTCAAAGGTAAGGGCGACAAGACCTCGATCAATCTATTCTTTCATTATTTGATTCGCACAGTTACGCCCCTCGCCGTCTTCTTGGGTCTTGCTTTGATTCTTCTATCCGGACCTTTATCCTTTATTTTCAAGGCCCACTCACTTGCCTTTATCGTCTTAGGAATTAGCGTCTTCATTTCTCTCTATCAAACCATCATTGGTTCGTATTTGGTGGCTTATCAAAAATTTGTTTTCCAAACAGTCCTGGGTTTAGTGAGTATTCTTCTCACCATTGTTTTTTCCATTCTGCTTATTAAGTTTGGCTTCGGAGCTACCGGCGCTGTTATTGGTCAGCTCTTGGGAAGTGTCGTCACTTCTATCATTATTTTCCTCAACATTCGCCCATCAGTTTATCCGAAGATTGTCACCAAAAATCCTCCTCATTTTTCTTTGGGCGGCTTTATGGGTTACAGTTTTATTTATGCGCTGGGTACCATGTCTTTGATCTCTACTGATGTTCTCATGGTCCGAGCCTTGTTCAATCCTCATCTCTCCGGTATCTATTCCTCCTTATCAATTTTGGGTCGTATGATTCTCTTTGGTCTTACCCCCCTTATTTCTTTGGTCTTACCCATGGCTTCTCATCGCCAATCGGCTTTCGGCTCCGCCAAAACTATTTTAATCAAGCTTGGTTCTGTGACGGTTATTTTTGGAATTGTCGGTGCCGGAATTTTTAGCTTGTTTCCTACGCTGATCATCAGAATTCTTTCTGGAGCCGCCTATTTGGAGGCTGCACCCTTTCTTTCGGTCTTTGCCTTCACCATGGTCTTTTTGGCCCTCAGTCAGTTTATCCTTGCTTACCTTTTGGCCCTCAGTCATCCTAGAGCAACTCTTCTACTATTATCAGCTACAGTTATTCAGCCATTTTTGTTTTATGTATTTCGAGGCTCATTCTCTCTCGTCATCTGGTCCAACTTCGCGATTCATCTTCTCCTTCTCTCATCTCTTATATTTTTCCTTTTTTCCCGCACCAAGCACTAATTTCTACGCACCTCGCACCAATAACTCTCCAAAGTATATAATCTCCTCATGCCCAAGACTACCAAAAAGAAAACAAAATCACTCGGTTCTGTCGATCCCTCTTTACTTTCGGTGATTGTCCCCGCATATAACTGCAAATCCATTTTCAATGATCTTTCTACCATTAAGCTTTATCTAGACCTTCTCAATAGGCCTTACGAATTGATTTGCGTCGTTGACGGACAAAAAAACAGCAAGGACAAAACGGCTGATCTGGCCAGATCGTTCAAAGCCAGAGGTAGTAGAGTATATTTCTACCCGATAAACAAAGGTAAGGGTTATGCTGTACGTTACGGTATGGCCCGCACCAAGGGAAGTATTATCGCTTTTATTGATGCCGGTTCCGATCTTCATGCCAAAGGAATCGGTTTGGCACTCGAACATATGAAATGGTATGACGCGGACATTATTATTGGTAGCAAACGCCACCATGCTAGTAAAGTTTACTACCCTTGGCAAAGAAAACTCCTTTCTTACATTGTTCAAAAAGCGACCAAATTTATCTTTGGTCTAAATGTTTCTGATACTCAGACGGGACTAAAGGTCTTCAGTCGAGACGTTCTGGTCGAAGTCCTGCCTCGCCTCATCGTTAAACGTTGGGCTTTTGATCTGGAAATCCTCACCGTGGCCAACCGCCTAGGCTTTAAAAGAATTTATGAATCTCCGGTGGAGATCACTCACAATTTTGCCAGCAATGTCGACATTTCCTCGGTGAAGAACTACTTTATCGATTATTTTGCCATTATTTATCGAACTTACATTCTTCGTTATTACGATGATGGTGGCTCGGACCACTGGGAATCAGATCCCAATCTCAAACTCCGCTATCACTAAATCGAACCAATTACTATTAACTGTGAACCGAAAATTTCCCCTTGTCTCCGTCATTGTCGTCGACTACAAAAAGAATAATCCATATCTAATTGAGTGTTTGGAGGCAATTGAGAGGCAAACCTACAAAAACTTCGAAATCATTCTTATTTGTGATTATCGGGTAGATTTGAACTATCCCAAACTCCGCCAAAAATCCTACGGCCACTATGTCGGGCCGGCGGAAAAACGTGACACTGGAGCCAAAATGGCGAAAGGAGAGATCCTGGCTTTTATCGACGATGACGCCTACCCTAGCAAGAATTGGATGGCGAGTCTTGTACCCCATTTTCAAAAAGCCAAAATCGCCGGCGTAGGCGGACCGGGTGTCACCCCGCCTTCAATTAGCTGGCAAGAAGAAGCTTCCGGCTGGGCGTCGGCCTCTCCTGTCGGTGCCGGTCCGTATACATATAGATTCCTTCCGGGGAAAAAACAATACGTCGATGACTATCCTTCTATGAATTTGGCCGTTCGTAAGAAGGATTTTATGGAGGCAGGCGGCTATGATTCTAACTTTTGGCCTGGTGAGGATACCAAACTTTGCTTGGATTTAACTCATAAACTAAACAAAAAAATTATTTACGAACCAAAGGCGGTCGTTTATCATCACCGTCGTCCCATCCTGCTTTCCCACCTCAAGCAAAACGGCAACTACGGACTTCATCGCGGATTCTTTGCCCGTATTCTCCCGGCAACTTCTCTCAGACCCATCTACTTTCTCCCCTCAGCCATTTTGATTGGTTTTATCTACCTTATTCTATCAACCATCTTTCTCTTCATGGCAAGGGATCCCTCCCCGTCATTGCGAGGAGGTATGACCGACGTGGCAATCTCAATCCACCAGATACGCACATTTGGCATCTACTCTTTCGCTGCATATTTCTTTGTTCTATTTCTCAACTCCCTCTGGGTCTACATCGTCATTGCGAGGAGTGAAGCGACGCGGCAATCTCACTCCACCAACGCCATCTTTCAATCTCTTTTTTCCATCCCCGTCATCTTCATCACCCACCTCTGGTACGGCGCTCGTTTCCTCCAAGGATTCCTGTTTACCAAAAAGCTAGTCAGATAGTTCCGTTTTGGAACAATCTCTCACCAACAAATCCACTTGTTGCAGTCTTTGCAACAACTTAAGTGAAAGATTTCACCTTTCTCAATCATCTGAAAAGAATAATGTGCATTTTTTGCACATTGCTTTTTGTTCCAACCATTTCCTTTTTGGAAAATGTTGAATCAGTTCAACGAGACACAAACTCAATCTTCAATTTCTTTCCAAAAGCCATGGCTATTGCGTTTACCGTCTGAAGCGTCGGGTTGGACAAACCGGCTTCAATCATAGAAATCTTGGCTTGAGTTGTCTTAGCTTTGACGGCAAGCTGCTTCTGGCTAAGTCTCTTCTCTCTTCTCGCCTCAATAATTGCACACATAAGCTGAAACTCAGGTTCAAGCTTGTCATATTCAGCCTTTACCTTGGGATCACTGAGTAGCTCTTCAACTAATTCATCGGCATTCTTTAGGTTTCTCATAAAACAATTATACCATAAAAGGAATAATCAGTCTTGTATTAGATCCTTTAGTCTTTTGGTAATAATGGAAATATCTTTGGGACTAGTTTTTTGGGACTTTTTAATAGTAATGTGCAACATCATAATTCCGTCTCTATGTGGAGTACAAAAGATCCGTAAATTATCATTTCCGAGGCTTCTCATCTCCCAAACTTGCAGACCAGCTAACTTTTTAAGTGAAGGATTGTTCTTTGTAAGCCCATACATTTTTAGATATTGAATTTGTCTAGCAATCTTTGATTTTTGAGATCTAGTTGCCTTTCGTGCAAACTCACTTATCAAATCAGAACCTTTGTTATTTTTATACAAATATACATAGTATTTATCCATATCTCCATTTAACACCAAACAATACCCGAAATCAACCACGAACAAGCATTTACTGCTAAACTGACAAGATAATTCTTGTCATCCCGGACCTGATCCGGGATCCAGAAATAACTGTTAAACTATATCTTTAATGACTCAAATAATGACCACCGAAAACAAAAGCGAGGCCGTCCGCCAGGATGGCTACACTATCACAGTCGATCTCGACAAATGTATCTCTGCTGGTCCCTGTTCAATCGTTGCACCCCTCACTTTTTATCTGAGAGACTCAGACGGCAAGGCTCTCATCCTCGACCCGGACGGGGACTCCCTGGAAAAAGTCAAAGAAGCCGCCAGATCCTGTCCAATTCTTGCTATATTAATTAGAGACGCTTCCGGCAAACAAATTTTTCCGTAAATTGTCGTCATTGCGAATCTCGTACTCGAGCTGTGGCAATCTCACTCCATCAAACAAATATAATCAAATGATAAAAAAACCAAAATCCAAAAAACTCCGTCTAGTTGTCGGCTATCCTCCCATGCCTTCCGACAAAGGCGTCATGCTCTTGTCACAGAACCGTCAGTTTCAGTACTTCAACGCTAAAACTTACATTTATCCCATGGTCCCGGCCTATGCCGCCTCCAACGCCGCGTCTCATGGTTACAAAGTCAAATGGATGGATGGCATAGCAGAGGAACAGACTTTTGAAGAGTGGCTCAAAGAACTTAAAAAATTTAAACCTGATGTTCTCATGGTGGAGACCAAGTCTCCAATCGTCAAAAAACACTGGGAAATCACCAAACTTCTCAAAAAAGAACTCCCCAAACTTCTTTTGGTCTGGGTAGGGGATCACGTTACTTTTGCTCCGGAAGAAATGATGGACAATAGTAAGGTTGACTATCTCATCACCGGTGGTGACTACGACTTTGTCATCTTCAATCTTCTCGACCATCTTACAGCGTCATTGCGAGGAGTGAAGCGACGTGGCAATCTCACTCCATCAGTATTGGAAGGCGGAATCTGGTGGAGAGTAGGAGATAAACAAATCAAGCAAAAGCCGGCCGAAACTATCAAACGAAAGGGTAAGCCTATCTATGCCAACTCCGGTAAGCCCAGTATTGCCCACGATTTGAATGAGCTTCCTTTTGTCGACCGCGACCTCACCAGGTGGGAGCTTTACTCCGTTTACAACGGCAACTACAAATACACCCCGGCTACCTATATGTATTCCGGTCGCGACTGCTGGTGGAACCGTTGTACTTTTTGCGTCTGGGATCACACCATCAATCCCATTGGCTCATACAGAAGATTTACGGCTCAGCGCCTATTTGATGAAGTCAAACATGTCGTGGACAAGTATCACGTCAAAGAAATCTTTGATGACGCCGGTACCTTTATGATCGGCAAACCTCTAACAGATTTCTGTAATATGCTCATTGATTCGGGGTACAACAAAAAAGTCGTCTTCAGCTGTAACATGCGTCTCAATGCTCTTAAGCAAGAGCATTACGACCTAATGGGTAAGGCCAACTTCCGCTTTATTCTTTACGGTATGGAGTCGGCCAACCAATATACCCTTGATCATCTAGATAAGGGCTTGAAGGTCGAACAAATAGAGGAGGGGGTTCGTATGGCCAAGAAGGGTGGCCTAGATCCTCACCTAACCATTATGATGGGTTACCCTTGGGAAACTTACGAGGATGCGAGGAAAACAGTTGACCTGGCCAAGAAGTGCTTTGAAAAGGGCTTCGTCGATACTCTTCAAGCCACAGTGGTGATTCCCTATCCCGGAACCCCGCTTTGGAAAGAGTGTAAAAAAGAAGGCTGGCTCCTCTCAGAAGACTACGAAGACTACGATATGAGAAAACCGGTGATGAAATCGCCTCTGACCGAGAAGCAGGTGTTGGAACTGACTCAAGATCTCTACAAGTCCTTTCTTAGCCCCAAATTCATGATCAGAAAGGTGACTGAGATTCGCAGTCTTGACGACATTAAGTTCCTCTTCATGGCCGGCTGGCGCTTCCTTGGCCACATGATGGACTTCTCTCCCAAACAGCTCGGCCAGCACAGCGAAAACACCTAATTGCCTCAATCAATCTCTTCTTTTAGAATTGAATTACAAATATTGGTGATATCCGCAGAAAAGACTTGTGCCTCAGGTTGGTCATTTATCCACTTGATTTTTTCCAGCATTGTAGTGGGGAACTCAGTGAGTTTTTTGGCCACTTCAGGGGGGAATATACCTGCGGCCTTAGAATTTGCATCTTGAAACATCTTGGGCCAATCGACGGAAATATTTTTGGCAATGATCCAAATATCGACCACGTCTTTTGGTTCGTCACGACTGATTAGAGCCGAGAGCTTGTTAGATAAAATATTTTCAACGTTGTCTACTCTGTTAAATTCGGGGAAAGATTTAGCCTCACCATATCTAAAACCGACGTCATTAACAAAATCAATCTTTAGCAAGTTATTTACCAAGATCGAGTAATAAGAGGTTGACTTTATCTTTATTTCAATTTTTGTGGACTGACCAATAACTCTTACCAGCTGATCGGTGTTTGCTACAAAGTTTGTATCTTGGTTCACAAAAAAATCCAGATCGTCGGAATAACGATGATTATAATAATATCGAGAAAGAGCCGTACCTCCTGTGAGGTAAAAGGGAGAGTCAGATTTTTGAATTATTTCGAGTACTTTATCTTGTAGGGGATAAAGTGTGTCGTTGTAAAACGAATTCATAGCCGTCTTTGATAGCTTTTTTAAATAATTTTGGTTTTACTTCTGGCCAGTTATTTTTGATGGAATCTAACGAAACCATCTTGATGGCATCGTAGTAGTTAAGGTTTTCTAGGACTCTGGAAATAGCCCAAGCCTGGTTGAGAGAACCGAAAGTTTTTTGACCACTAAGTATCAAGTCGAACTCCGAAGGAGAGATCTGATAGTCCCAAACTAGTTGTTTGTAGGCACCCGGAAGCATAGTTTAGTATACCATGAGCTCGAATTCCTTTACCGACTTTTCACCCAAACAGCTCAACCACCACTCCAAAAACCATAAGTGTCGTCATTGCGAGCGTAGCGCGGCTCTCCTGGATACCCCTTGCGGGTAAATCTATACAAATAACTCCAAACATCCGAGGTCCAAGGTCGTAGTTATTCTGCCCTTATAGCTTGAACTGGGCAGGCTTCGACCGCCATCATGACGTTTTTCATAACCGCCTTATCACCAAAATCCACACCTACTCTTACCGTACTCTTGTTTCTCTTTTCTTCAAACACCTCTGGGGCGATATCTATACACAAATTGCACATAATGCACTGCTTGCTGTCTACAGTTACTTTTGACATGTTACTAAATATAATATCACGACTGCTGATAAACTATGATTATGCTTCCAGTGATCTCCATTGTTATCCCCACCCTCAACCCCATCCACCACGCCAAAAACAATAACTGCTAACACATCGTCATTGCGAACCAGACGAAGCCAAAATCCGCCAACTTCTCCCTTTTATCGTATAATTCCAGTAGATGAGTATAAAAGAAAAATTTCTTCAGATTTACGCCAACTTGCCTTTTTCAATGCGAGGGGAAATAATCATAGTTATCGAAAAAGAGCCCCTTACCTGGAACTCGGTAAAGATAGAGGTTGATAATGATACGGAAAAGTCAAAAATAATTTTAGATAAATTAAAAAACATTGGAATTATAAACTAATATTTATATGGATAATTTACAAATTTCCGAAGAAGAGGCTGAAATTCAAAAAGACATAAGGGATTTAGTTGTGGAAAGAATTCGAGTAATGTCGTCAAATCTTCAAGTATCCATAGGAAATGATGGGAAGATTCTTACTAAAGATTCAATGTTGAAGAGTGTAAAAGATAACACTGATTTGGGTAAAAAAATAGTAAAAATCCAAATAGATTTTTTGAAAGACATGGCCTCTGGGAGAATTTATGAACAGTAAGGTTTTTCTTGTAACCAGGCCAAATTTTGATCCGGCTACTCACTATATTTATCATTGGAGCGAGGTTGTCATTGCGATCCCGCCGCGCAGCGGGAGTGGCGATCCGGACACATGTCATCCCCACTCTCAACTCCCAAACTGGTTCGCTAAAATTAAGAAATTAGGCTAATAATTACCCCGATTAGAATGTCTTTCTCGTTCGGATTACTAATAGCAATTAACAGAGCAAGAGCAACTAACGCATTATCGTTAATTTTTCTTTCACCAGAGGATTTATATAAAATTCCATTTTTATCCAGGAAATATACAAAAAGCAAAGACCCGGTACGTTTATTCCTATCAACAAAAGGGTGGTCTTTGATAATCATGTAAATTAGGTTGGCGGCCTTCTCCTCGACAGTTTTGTATAGTTCCTTTCCTCCAAAAGTTTCGTGTATTGACTAATAATTGAGAGTAGTTCCTGACTTTGACCTTTTAGCAGTTCCAGATGTGATTTTTGCTCTATCAATGCATGTAGCCCACCGAGATGATTGCATCAAGGTTAAAAAATTCAACAGTATAAGCTTTTCCGTCAGCCGCAGTTGTTGCATTTTTTGCAACAACTGAATTTTTTACAAGTTCCTTTGTTTTAAATATATTGTTCAAATGACGAGATATCACCGATTTATCTCTTTGAAATAGAGACGAAATACCGTTAAGGGATAACCACACTGAACCTTTTTTATAATTCACCTCCATCTGGATTGATCCGTCTTTATATTTATATATCTCCACTTCTTTGGATTCGGATTTTATTTTACTCATATTTCCATTTAACACCAAACAATACCCGAAATCAAATATATGTACGAATCATTGCGAGACCCACCCTAGCGGGGTGTGGCAATCCAGACCCATGTCATCCTCGCGAGAAAGTGACCCGATGACACCCGAAGGGTCGATCTATCGCCTAACTGATAAACTATATAAGTGTTAAGTTAACCCATAAATGAATACGTACAAAATATTATCGATTGACGAGTCGGGCAAGGCATCGTACAGTCATTTGTCAAAATATTTTATACTATGTGGAGTAATTATCGAGGAATCTAGAAAGAAGAAAGTCGCACAGTCACAGTCAAAAATCAAGAATAAATTTTTCGGGCGTGTTATCGTGGAATCTGATACACACCAAGACTTCTTTCTACTCAAGGCTCATCACTTTCATCAGGCGAGCAGCCCTAGTTACAGAGCGCACGTGACCTCACTGAGCTATGTAACAAAGGGAAATCAAGACCCCGATGTGGAAATAGCCGATAGTATTGCACTTATTTCTAGGTTTTACTTCGAGAGTAAGTCTACGAACGATGCATTGACTAGGATCCAAAAGATGAAAACAAGCTTTGTTAAGAGAAAAATAGCCTCAAAGATCAACCCTAGCTATCTAATTAGGCTCAAAATACGGTAAATCAAATCAAATCAAACCAAATACTATCTGACCACCATGACCCCACAAACCCCCTCCATCTCCATTGTCATCCCTACTCTCAACTCCGGAATGGTTCTGGAAAAATGTCTGAAGTCCATATCTATTCAAAAATATCCGAAAACTAAAATAGAAATTTTAATTGGAGACGGAGGATCGACGGATAATACTGTTAGTCTCGCCAAAAAGTACAGTGCGACCGTTATCCCAAACAAACTAAGAACCGGTGAGTCCGGCAAAGCTGTGGCGGTGAAAGCAGCGACAGGTGACCTCATCGCCCTTATTGATTCCGACAATATTCTCCCTAATATTCATTGGCTCTCCGATATGGTGCAACCTTTTACTGACAAAAGAATTATTGTCTCCGAACCAATTCTTTATACTTACCGCCCGCAAGATCCACTCCTTACCCGTTACTTTGCCTTATTGGGTATGAACGATCCCATCTGTTTGTTTATCGGTAATTACGATCGCTTTTCATATATTACCAATCGCTGGACAGATCTCAAATTTCCTGAGGTGCGGAAACACGGCTATCTGGAAGTAACCCTCAATCGCGAGCCAATACCAACCATCGGCGCCAACGGCACTATTTTTAGGAAAGAATATCTACAAAAAACCACCAAGCACTCAGATTATTTATTTGACATCGATATTCTTCTTAAACTCATTCGCTCGGAGGGTGCCGTCAAAATTGCCAAAGTAGACACCGGCATCATTCACACTTTCGTCGAAAACGACGTCGCCAAATTTTTCCGTAAACAGCTCCGCCGCATCAACGATATGTCCTTTCACAAAGCCAAGAAGAATAGGGATGTCGATTGGGAAGGTTCGTTTATGACAGGTATTCTTAAGTTCGTCTTTTCTTGCATTCTGATTTTTCCCATACTTTACCAGACGGTCATCGGGTACATTAGAAAACCCGACCTGGCCTGGCTCTTCCACCCCATTGCCTGTTACGCTACCCTATTTATATATATTTATGGTTGGATTCGAGGTAAAATTGCTCCAGCGGAATCCAGCCGTCAAAACTGGAAACAATAATATGTGTGGAATATTTGGTGTAATTGGATCTAGCCATGACGACTACTCAAACGAATGTATAGACTCTCTCAAACATCGCGGGCCGGATGATGATGGATATTTTGAAGATGAGCACGCAATTCTTGCTTTCAGAAGATTGAGTATCGTAGATTTGTCAAAAAATGGTCACCAGCCGATGACGAATGAGACCAAAACAATTTGGATAATTTTTAACGGGGAGATCTATAACTACAAAGAAATTAGAAGTGAGCTGAAAGAACACAGGTTTATGTCTTCATCTGACACGGAAGTTTTGATTCATGGCTACGAAGAATGGGGGATGGAAAAATTACTGAAAAAGCTTAATGGAATGTTTGCGTTTTGTCTCTACGATCAGAAGAATAACAAGTCTTATCTCGTGAGGGACAGAATTGGAAAGAAGCCACTTTATTATTATAAGGCACATAACTATATATCGTTTTCTTCTGAGACCAAAGCGTTTTTCAAATTAAAAAGTTTCCATTTTGAAATTGATAAGGACTCGTTTCCTCTCTGGATGAGTTTCCCCTATTTGCCAGACAACGGAAGTACTCTGATCAAGAATGTCTCGAAAGTACCTCCTTCTCACTATGTTGAAATCTCAAAAGGGGGTAAATGCAACACTCGACGGTACTGGTCGCTTCCTTATACCTCTAAAGATGGAGAGGAAAAAGAAGACATTGATATATTAGAAAATCTATTGACAGATTCAGTTCAGAGAAGGATGGAAGCAGATGTTCCGGTGGGAATTCTCCTGTCTGGCGGTTTGGATTCATCGCTTATCTCAGCGATAGCCAGTAAAAATTCGAGTCATAAGGTTAAAACCATAAATATCTCCTTTCCGGGGTCAGGAATTGATGAAAGCCAATTTGCATCCGCTGTGGCCAAGCACTGTCATACAGATCACACTTCACTCCGTCTTGATTACAAAGACATCTATGACCAATTCAAAGACAGTATTTCAATATATGATGATCTGGGAACTACCGATAGCGGATTGTTCAGCACTTATTTACTTTCAAAAAAAATAAGGGATTTAGGTATCAGGGTGGTTTTGGTTGGAGAAGGTGCCGACGAAGTTTTTGGAGGATACAGTTGGTTCCAGCTAGGGCAATCTCCACTTAAATATATACCCAAAAACATTCAATACTATTTGTACAATTTCGCAGTAATGCGTCAACTGAATGGTAAAAATATGGAAAATGGGTGGAAGTATACCGCGAAGGCAATGAACTCCTATCCGGGAGATACGTTTAGCAAGATACAAGCATTTGAGATACTTCATTCCTTACCTAACCACTACTGCATGAAGGTCGATAAGGGATCTTCTGCGGCCTCAATAGAAGCTAGGGCTCCATTTTTGGATTATCGAATTGTTGAATTGGCAAGAAAGGTTGACAGAAGGTTTTTCTTTAGGTCTCCATATTTAAATATGAAAGAATCCATTGAGAAACACTCATTGAGGGTAATAGCTGAAAAATATTTACCACCAGAGATATTCACAAGAAAAAAAAGAGGTGGCATGTTCCCCGTGAACAAGATTCTCGACGACGGAATAAAACAAGACACTCAATTAATTATTAATAACCCAATAGTAAGGGACCTTTTTAGCGTTAATTATATTGAGAGCCTAATAAACAACAAAACATCAATAAATATTTTTAAGTGGCAGAGAGAATGGATGCTATGGAAATTATTAATATTTTCGTTGTGGTACGATCATTTTTCTAAACAATGAAAAAAAATAGCTTTGACATTGTTGCTGTTGTGCATCGTTTGTGGATAGATGGTCACAGAAAAACTGGTGGGCTTGACATATATTTAAATTATTGCTCCTCTCAAGGTAAAAGAATACTTTTGATCGAACACCCGCTGACAGGACTTAAGGAGAATATTTCCAGTGGAGATAATAGAACTCACATATCCATAATCGAGAAAGGCAAAACAATTCCTATCACACAAATTAACCTACACCACAGCTCAAACACCTTGAGTTGGATTAGCGAGATATTTTTAAATTTTATGTATATTTCTACGCACGTCAACAAAGGTGCTACATTTTTTGCTTCTGATGTCCTAAATGCATTCTCAGGTGTTTTGTTAGTCCACCATTTTAGAAGAACCTATCTACATTGTGTTGATTACTCAGAAAATAGATTTTCCCATAAGATTCTTAACTACATTTACTCCGTATTATTCAAAATTGCTTTTCGATTTTACGATGTAATTGGTGTGGTATCTCAAAAAACAAAGGAGAAGTTTATACTAGATGGATGTCCGGAATCAAAATTGATCTATGTTCCCAACTCTCAAAATTTTGTAAAAAAGAATCTTAGTAAAAAAGAATCATACTCCTTACTATCAATGGGGGGAACAGTATCGGAAAAATATAGATATATGGATATAATTGAGATCATTAGAGAATTAAAACGATGGTATCCAAACGTCAAACTATATATTGCAGGAGGTATTGAACAAGATCGCGTATATGTAAACAAGTTAAAGGCAAAAATCAGGAATTTCCATCTATCAAAAAACGTCAAGTTCTGTGGTTTTTTGAATCGCGAAGACCTCGAAAAAATTCTCAATAGGTCAATGATCGGTTTGTCATTTTACTCAAGGAGTGTCGAATATTATATGAAATATGCCGATCCGCTCAAGATCAGGGAATATGCACTATATGGAATTCCAACAGTTTCTGATGGACGAACCTCAATTGAAAATGAGCTTGTCGGCGAGGGGGTTGGTGTTACAGTCAAAAATAAACAGCAATCTGTCTTAGTAATCAGACGGCTATTTGATGATAATCTTCTATATAAACAATATCAGAGGAAATGTATAGAATGGTCGAAGAGGAATGACAAAAAGATTATTTTTACAAATCTAACAAACAAAATATTCAATGATAATAGATGAGAGAATAGATGAGATTCTGAAGACGGTCCCCAGGGGAATAACCTTACTGAACATCGGTTGCGCCCAAAACCCGGAAATTCATTATGCACTTTCTGCGGGGAATAAATCAGTTGGAATTGATATAAACAAATCCGGCATTGCCAAAATGCAGAAGAAAGGTCATGACGTAAGATTGGGTAATGCTGAGAACTATAAGTTAAACCAAAAGTTTGACTACATATTAGCGACAGAAGTAATTGAACATCTCAGTAACCCCGGTAATTTTTTAGATTGCTCAATAAAACATCTAGCAAAAGGGGGTAGGATGATAATTACCACACCCAATATTTCTTCTATTTTATTGTACACACTGGTAGTGATGTTTGACAAAACCCAAGATATAACCCACGTAAATTATTACGATAAAAAAAATTTGCAAGTTCTATTGTCTCGATATGGGCTGAAGTTTGCTACACATAAATACATTCCCCCAAAAGTTAAACTTATTGGTAATAATTTTTTCTTTAACATTATGTTTTTCATATCAACCATAGTTGCGAACCTCGGCTTTCTTGTGTCACCACGATTATTTGGTTCATATATGTTTTGTGTTATCGAAAAGGATTAATAAGAATGAAGTCCCAGCAAAAAATAGAGCTTTCGATCGTTATTACGACAAAAGACAGGTATCACGATCTTCTTGATTGCATTAAGTCGGTAATAAACGACAACAAGAGGTTTGTCGACTGGGAGTTGATAATAATTGATGATGGTTCATCTGATGATACAAAAACACTTAATAAAATACTGTTATCAAAAGATAAATACAAGATCATTCATCATAAAAAGTCACTTGGAATGATTAACTCAAGGAATGAAGGATTGTTGGTTTCGTCTGGAGATTCGGTGATTCTAATCGATGATGATAACGTGATTCACCCAAATATGGTAAATGTTCTTGTGGATGTAGCAAAAAACAAATCAAACGGGATTGTTGGTGCCACAATTTGTTATTTTGACACAAAGGAAAAATATTTTGATTACCAAAAAATTAATTTGTACACCGGCAGAACACGAGGCCATCTTAGTAAGAAAAAAAGAAAATGGTATTCATCAGATGGAGTACCAAATGTCTTTTTAATAAGACGAGATGTAATAAAAAAATGTGGTCTTTTCGACGAAGCGCTGCTTTCTGATTACTCAGAGCCTGATTATTCTTTCAATGCCAAAAAATATGGAATAAATTGTGTTGTTGCTGATGCAGCCATCACATATCACAAACTTCCAAGGGTATCAGATGTAATAAGGCACATTGGTGGTCACAGGAAGGTTGTAGCGTATTGCCTAATACGAAACAGAATAATTTTTGTATCGAGATATGGTAATTTTCTGGAAAAAATGATATTTTGTACAATATTCTCTTTTTTTTGGACCTTACTTTATCTATTGTTGGCCTTAATGCATGGTAGATCAGATCTAATTAAGGTATATTTATTGGGGTGTTTCGATGGTTGGCTCTATGTAGTCACCCATACCGTTCACAATAGTATGCCAAGAGACTTATAATGAAAAAACGAGATAATCAGTTTGATGCAGACACTTTAAATTTTCTTGAAAAGTACTATTCAAAAAAAACCAAACCTGTGCAAGATGATCAATTTGATGTGTTCTTGACCAAATATAGGTCAAACATTCCTAGATTAATAATCCAGACGATAAAAGAATATCAAAAAACCTATAACATATCACACCCCAAGATTCTTGACTTTGGCTGTGGAGAGGGTGATTATCTGTTTGCTGTTGGAAACAAACTTGATAATACTGACTTAATTGGTGTAGACATCTCTCCATCGGCAGTTAGACTAGCAAAACGCAATCGTAACGTAGGATTCCTCTACTCACCCGATCCTGACATTAGACAACTAAAAATTGTCAAAAACAATAATAAATACAATTTCTTCACGAGTATTAAAGACAACAAAAACTTACTCCCCTCGTCAGTAGACGTAATATACATAATCTCCGTGCTTCATCATACATATGATTACGACAATATCATCCACGATTTATCAGTGTTGTTAAAAAAGAACGGTAGGCTCATTGTTTTTGATCTTAAAGGCCAAGGGATAGTAGTTAGAACAATAATAAAACTATACCAAAAAATTATTCCGAAAAAAATTTCTCAACAAATTTTTGAAAAAGACTTATTACTTGAGAATGGATCGATTCCCTTCCGATCAGACGTTACACTGAATAAAGTGACCAACGCCATACAAAACGCAGGCATGAGTATTTTCCATGTTGAAACGAAAACATTTACTCCAATAAACTATACCCTAATTTGCTTTCAGGCATTGTATAAACTGACACATATTAATTTTAAGATTTTAGAGCCAATACTCAGACTGTTATTTTTTCTCGACTTATTTTTTCAAAAGGCATTTAGGAACGAGTGTGAAGTGTTTATTGTTGAGTCCACTAAAACAATATAGCCAGATGAAAAGCAGAATAATAAGATCATTTATTGTAATAGCCATAATTGTCTTATTTATTCTGGCTTACAATTACGGTGCTAACGGTCTAATCGTAAACTCAGACACGCCACACGGACTAAACGCACTAAGTCAAATCTCAAAAAGTATCTACTCATGGAACGAAGACTACAATGGTGGATTTCATTCGACATTACCAATGCTCCCAACTACAGTATTCGAGTCATTTTTTAATATTTTTCAGGTGTCGATCTCTAGTCCGATTTCTTTATTTGTTCTGGCACTATGCTTGTATATGGTTTCTTTTAAGCTCACTTCTGAATTTCTTGATGAGTGTTGTAAGAAAGGGGGCGTAAATTTGTATATCGTCATTATCACTTCAACCTACATTCTTTCAAACGAAATAGTAAGGGGGTACTTTGTTAAAAATAATCCTGTTATTTGGGCTCTAATGTTTTCTGGAATTACAATTTTGTATTTTATTAAGTATCTAAAAAGGAATCGTCTAAGGGATTGTTTGGTTTCTGTTTTGGCATTCTTTTTTTGTCCCATAATGTTTCACACAACCATATTAGTCTCATTGTTTTGTGTTCTGTTCTGGTTTGTATATAAGGTTGTTTCTTCTGATAACGGTAGACATATTTCTGATATGACTGTACGACCATTATTGATATTTTTTGGGCTGATTATCTTGTCCAACTCATATTGGATACTCCCCTCACTTCGTGATGTTGTGAGCCGGACCGGAATACTGTCGTCGTACACTTCCAGTAACTCCAATACCGATGTGATACTTGAGTTTATTAATACTCACTACAACAAGATTTCTCTTAATAGTATCCTCTCATTAGAAACTCAATATGACTGGTTCCGCAAGGAGGTATCTCTGTTTCTAGTCATTAATTCATACATTATCCTGGCTTTTGTTTACTCCTCTCTTTTTTTTCTCCCTTTGGAAACAATGCATAATGTAAAAAGGGCTGTTTTCTCACTCTGGGTTATCTTCATGGCAATGTTTTATTTTGCTATGGGTCCGAAGGGCCCGTTTGGAGGATTCATGTTTCTGTGGGATACATTGCCTGGCTTTACCCTCTTCAGAGATTTCTTCAAGTTTGATTGGTTAATTCTGTTCTTAATTCCTATCCTATCAGCATATTCTTTGATAAAACTCTCAGACCTTATTGGCCGTAAGGTTCGCATAATTATTATATTGTCACTATTTATTTTTCTTTCCAGACTCATACCGTACTTTTATTTGGTTGACTATTTAAAGCCTACGGTCTTCCCTCAATATTATTTCCAAGCAATGACGTACTTAAATGCGAACGCCCCTGGCAGCCGCGTATTAATAGCACCTGTCCTATCGTGGATGCAAAAATTCAACTGGTCAAACGACACATACGACATGCAAGATCCTCTATCTGCAAATTTTTTAAATAATCCAGTTTTTGCAAACAGGACAACATATGAAGAAAGTGGAGTTGAAAAAACAAATATTGATCTTATTAACTACTTAGTACAAGATGGATATTGTTTTAGAATGCTGGCAGGAACGAGAAATATTGGACGCGTAATAGTCAGGTCAGACATTTTGGATAAATATGTTGTTGAACGGAATAACGACAACGGTGCAGTATTGTACTCAAACGATATTGCCAACCGGATTAGTACACAATCAGGACTTGTTTTGGAAAAAAAATATGGAGAATTGGCAATCTTTCGTCTAAAAGATAAGTATCTTTATCCTATGATTTATCTCGAATCTGATTTAAAGACAACAAAACTATTGTCTGGTTGTTTGAACAAGTCAAGCTCTCTTTCTGAACGAATGGATGAAGATACTGGCACTGACGATTTTGATGATAGTAATAAGCAGAACAGTCAGATAGATGACATACAATTTGAGAAAATAAATCCCACACGATACAAAATTCAAATTCACAACTTAGCAAAAGACACAACCCTTATACTTAATCAATCCTATAATAGCGGATGGAGTCTTTCCACTGGGAATAAATCAGTTCTGAATAATGATCATTTCTTAGCCAATGGATATGCAAACGGGTGGAAGATTAGAATAATGGATCTTTGTGATAACAATAACATGTGTCAGAAAAAACCCAACGGACATTTCGATATCTCACTTGCACTTGAATTCGTTCCTCAGAAGATATTTCACCTGTGTCTTATTCTCTCTTCCATTACTGTAATAGGGTGTTTCCTGTTGTTGGTATTTGAAAATGGATTATTAATAAAAACCGGAAAGCGGAAGGCAGAATCCAAAGATGTCAAAAAAGCTAAATAGTGTAGAGTGGTTGATCGAATTATTGTTAATCTTCATACTTGTGATTGGATTAGTTTTCAGACTTATTGGAATATCGCGCAATCTATCGATGTGGAATGATGAAGGTTATGTAGCAATAATTGCTAGAAACCTGATACAGTCAGGGAGATTCGAAACACCAGCGGGACAAACAACCGGCATATATCAATTTGGGCTTTACGGCGTTACAGCTCTATCGTATCTACTATTTGGGGTAAATGAATGGTCAGGGAGAATTGTCTCTGTTGTGGTAGGTATGGCACTGGTATACCTTGCGTACAATTTGGTCGGAAAGTTAATTTCGAAGAGGGTTGGTCTTGTTACGTCGTTTCTATTGGCTTTTTCCCAGATCCAGCTGGCATGGTCTACTCAGATTAGACCCTATATATGGTTAGAGCTTTTTACTTTAGTAATAACCTTTTATTTGTACCAGCTAATTGTCTCCCCTTGGAAGCAATCGAAGACATATTTAGTCCCAGCACTTATATTCTCTTTGATAGCGTCATTGTTTCACGGAATAGGTCTTGAAAACTTTGTCATCGTGGGGGGGGCTTTTGTATACAAGGCTGTCAAAGAGAAACAACTCAAATACTTATATTTCATTCCGATTTTGATTATAGTATGTCTTTTGATACTTTACCGGTCTTCGACTGATGGATGGAGTTTTGTCACGAGAATCCTTTTTAATTTTTCTTTTGATCCCCTTCACTATCGTATTTTCCTCACGCATAATTATCTTTGGCTTATTTTTGGTGCGTTTGTCGGTTTTATCAATTTACAAAAAAGAAATACAGAGTTAGCTGTTCTTTTGGGAGGTTCAATATTGTTTATTTTCGCCATGGCCATTTTTAAGATAAACTCAAATTACGTTCGTTATTCTCTTCCCGCCTTTCCACTTATGTATGTGCTATTCGCGGAGTGTACTGTATTCATAATTTCCAAAATAACACAAGGAAGGTATTTACAAGTGTTGTTGATCATGTTAGTTTTTGGTCTTCTGAGTTACACTGGAAAGTTTGTTTTTTGGCCTAAATACTATTATTCAATAAATGCGGACATGAGAGAAAATCCTATTGTAGATTACAAACTTGCTTTTTCGAAAATTAAAGACCTAATCAAAGACAAGGATGATGTTTTGGTGATAGATTCATGGAATGATAGAGTCCCACTATATTTATCTGGACAAAAATTTGTAATGACAAATTACTCCACTCAAAGCGAGGTTGATTCTGTGTTTGGAGAAAAGTTCGTCAGATCATTGGATGAAGTCAAAAGTGAAATTGCTAGCCACAAGAACGGAGTGGTGATTGTGGAGGACTGGCAAAGCTTCATGAGCGAAGATATAAAAGAATACGTGCGCAAAAACCTAAAATTCGAATTCACCGTACAAGATTTGCCATACAATTTCAATGACCATTGGGGATTATCAGTTTATTCGTGGGGCATATAACAATAGTAGGTTTATAAAAAATAGTATATAACTCAGAACATGAATCACAAGAAATGCGAGGTGTTGCTAATGAATCAGTATTTTACTGTTGATAAAAATTGCGACGAATTGATTGTGGCCAGTCTTCCTTTAAATCTACTGAATCTAGGAACATATCTCAAGGCGAATGAAGTATCTTGTAATATTGAGGATCTAGGCATGTTCGATTACGGAGACTGGATCCGTGACGGAGATAAAAAAAGATGTGGGAAATCAAACGGTGAAATTAAAAAGATTATTCTAAAACACAAACCAATTCTTATAGGATTGTCTTGCATGTATTCAAGGCACTTCCAAGACATCGTAAATTTGGCAAAGTTTATTAAAACCATCGATCCAAAAATAAAAATCGTTACCGGAGGCAATCATGCCTCATCATTTGCCAAATGGATCGTTGGAATGAAAGAATTTGACTTTGTTGTCGTTGGTGAAGGAGAAATCACTTTATTGGAATTGAGTAAACATCTTATTGATAAGAACACTGACTACTCAGATATAAGGGGCCTAGTTTACAAAACTGGTCAAAAAGTGATTGAAAATGAGAGACGACCTCTAATCTGGGATCTGAACAAACTTCCTCCACTTGACTACTCACTTATAGATGTAAATAAATACGCCGCGCTATCAAAAGGAAGCGCCTATTCCATGAGGACGCCCGTTATTGGAATCATGTCCAGTCGTGGATGCCCCGGTGATTGTCTGTATTGTACTGTCCGTGCGGTTTGGGGAAAAACATGGCGAGGAAAAAGTGCTACCAGAACCGTTGATGAAATTGAACAATTGCACAGACAATACGGTGTTAATGAGGTAATATTTTTGGATGATTCTGCGGCAGTAAACAAGAAAAGATGGGGAGAAATATGTGATGAAATAATTAATCGCAAACTTAACATAAAATGGACGACTCCAAATGGGATAGCTCACTGGACACTTGATAAACGTCTCCTAAAAAAAATGAAAAAGGCTGGCTGCTACAGAATCACCTTTGGCATAGAGTCAGGGAATGAAGATATTCGACAGTATATTCACAAAACCCACAAATTAAGCCAAGCGAAGGAGCTCATAAAATATGCAAATAAAATTGGAATGTGGACAATCTGTACACATATTTTAGGCTTTCCTTATGAGACAAGAGAACAAATGATGGATACCATTAAATTTGCAAAGTATTCGGGCACTGATTTTGCGGCATTCTACACGCTAAGTCCGATGCCCACATCTCTTGTATATGAAGATTTCAAAAAAGAAGGGTTGTTAAACTTTGATGGTATTTTCAAAACCAAGATATTCGACCAAAAAAAATACGAAGAAATGTATAGGATGCTGAGTGAGGGCGCTGCTCCAACTACAAATTTCAGCAGAGAAGAAATCAAGACTATTCATTTATATGCGTATAAAAGTTTCATGTTACACCGTGCGTTATCCTATCTGAATCCAAGCCGGATTCTTGACAAAATCCATAGCTTTGAGGATTTTGTCTATACATCTAGACTTATATTCACGGGGATACAATTATTTATTAGGAGTTTTATTAAGAGAACTACGAAATCTCTTCTGTATTCACAGGTTGATCACAAAAGAAATACAACAAGGATGTCTTAGTAATCTTAGTTATAATTAGTAAATGAATAAGATAATTTTAAACCTTGGTTGCGGTCGGACGGCACTAAAAAACGCCATAAACGTTGATTTTTCGATTCATGATTGTTGTGATTTAAAAATGGATCTATCAAAATTTCCTTGGAAATGGAGAAATAATTCTGTCGACGAAATATACATGCTGTATTTTTTAGAACATTTCGACAAAGACACGGTATTGGCTATCTTTCGTGAGTGTCATCGTGTATTAAAGACAAGCGGACTTATTCACATTCAAGTTCCTCACTACACCTCCACAATTGCCCTTACTGACTTAAGCCATAAAACCGCCTTTAATATAAATTCATTCGATCTACTTGAAGGAGGTAACTATATGTTTTCAAAACCAATTTTCCAAAAAGAACTGATTAAGATAAATATCCTGGAAACATTAATAGAAAATAATCGATACCTCAACATTGATCTTGACAGAACAAAAATTCTCAAAAGCCCACACCCATTTTTTAGGTACTTTTTGCATTTTCCGATGATTATTTTCCAATTCCTCATAGATCTCTCACCTTTGGTTTTCGAAAGATTCTGGTGTTATTACATCGGAGGAGCCGGGGAAATTATCTATCGGGGTCGCAAGGTTTAGGGTTAGAGGAAATAATGTGACATAATTATTTTGTGAAGGTCAATGACGCAGGCTTATCCAGAATATTTCTTTATGCTTTCTTCCTAGGTACCTATATCTATTTACTTATCTTTTTCCTAAATCACACATCCGGATCACACGCAATAGTGGGTATTTAGAGAATCGGGGGAAGCGGAAAAGATTGAACCCTTCCAAGTCGCAGCCGAATCAATCAAAGCCTACGAGGACACCATCCTTAACTACTTTCACCATCGCAGT
>Ga0210058_1000371_pt1 | contig 43374 bp, 41 predicted proteins | sample CryGeymeta201511_FD_183979 | JGI IMG/M metagenome (GOLD analysis project Ga0210058, IMG submission 183979) | Groundwater microbial communities from Crystal Geyser aquifers in Utah, USA - Crystal Geyser metaG 2015-11 (SPAdes) (version 2) | ecosystem: Environmental > Aquatic > Deep subsurface >...
AAAAGATGAGAATTTTTATATGTTGCCCGAATCTTATCAATCTAATCAGGTGCGTTTATATAAAGCAAAAAATTTTCCCGAAAATTGGGTTCTAGATACTGTTTTGTTTGAAGGTGTGCAGTTTGTAGATACTATTTTTGTTGAAGTTGACGCAATTTATTATTGGATAACAACTAATTTAATTTCAAACGAACTCTTGCTTTTTTATTCTGAAAATTTAAAAGCACCTTGGATTAAACATCCGTGTTCACCATTGACCAATTATGTTAAAAATAATCGAAATGCAGGGCCTATAATAAAGTATAACTGCAAGTTATATAGGGTAGCTCAAGATGGTACTAAAGGATATGGATCTGGAATTAATCTTTATCAAATTCTAGAAATTAGTAAAACTAATTATGTTGAACGCGCCATAAAAGAACCGCTGTTTTTTAAAAAGTCTGGAATTTTTAAAGATGCCGTTCACCAACTTTCAATATTAAATGAAAATGGTACTGAAAAATTAGTTGCTTTAGATGGTGCAAATTTTGCTATGAATAAAATAATAATTAAATAAGTATGTGTGGCATTGCAGGAATCATAAATTACGATACATCTAATTCAGTTTCTAAGCAAATTTTAGAATCGGTTACACATGCCGTAGCGCATCGTGGGCCTGACGGATTTGGATTTTGGATGCACAATAATATTGGTTTTGGACATCGGCGCTTATCAATTATCGATTTAAAAAGTGGCAACCAACCGCTCCAAATTGAAGATAATAAATTGTGCATTACCTATAATGGTGAGATTTACAATTATTTAGAGCTAAAATACCAACTTATAAAAGTTGGTTATCAATTTAAAACTAATAGCGACACCGAAGTTATTTTGGTTGCTTATCAACATTGGGGAGAAGCGGTTGTAAACCATTTACGAGGCATGTTTTCGTTTGCCATAGCCGATATCGAAAAACAACAAATTTTTATTGCCAGAGATCATTTTGGAATCAAGCCTTTAGTTTATTATCAAGGATCCGATTATTTTATGTTTGGTTCTGAAATACAGCAATTTAAAGAACATCCACATTTTAAAAAAGAAATAAATGTATCGGCTTTAGCCGAATATTTTAAATACGCTTATATACCAGCGCCATTAAGTATTTATAACGATTTATATAAACTTGAACCTGGTAACTATTTGATAATTAATTTTAAAGGAAAAATTATCGAGAAAAAAGTTTATTACGACGTGCAATTTAAACCCATTTATTCGGTTTCTTATAATGATTGGGTTGAAAGCGTTACGCAAGCATTGGATACTTCGGTTGCTTATCACAAAATTGCTGATGTAGCTTATGGCACTTTTTTATCCGGGGGCATTGATTCAAGTTTAATTGCTTCGTCTTTAGCAGAACAAGGGAATAAGGTCGAAGCTTTTACTATGGGTTTCGCCAATAAAAATATTAATGAAGTTCCTTATGCTGAGCAAGTTGCCAAAATGTATCATTTGAATCATCATATCGAATTTATTGATATGACCGATATGCAAAGCATTTTTCCTAAATTGATAAAACATTTCGGAGAACCTTTTGCCGATAGTTCGGCTATTCCAACCTATTTTATCACTAAAAAAATTAGGGAATATTTGCCGGTAGTTTTATCGGGAGATGGTGGCGATGAAGCTTTTGGTGGTTATTATAGTTATCAAAATTTTTTAAAAATATTAAACCCGAGTGCCCCGAATCAGGCTTATAAAAATTACCTTAAAACAGCCTTAAAGTTGGTGGGAAAAACCTATCAATCCACACCACGCCAACCCAATTTAACTGACTGGATTAATTTGGTGAGTATTTTTAATGAAGCGCAAAGCCAAAGGCTATTTCTCCACGAAGTATTTAATAACATTGATACAGAAGCAAATAGTTATGCTAAATGGTATCAAAAAGGACAAGAACAAAAATTAGATACTTATAGTTTAGCAAGTTATCTTGATTATAAAACTTATATTCACGGCGATATTTTAACAAAAGTAGATATTGCCGCCATGATGAATAGTTTGGAAGTACGAACCCCATTTATAGATGTTGAAATGGTAAATTTAATGGCTCAAATCCCCACTAAATTTAAAATTAGCCGCAACTTTAACGGCACTTGGGAAAAGAAAAAAATACTCAACACCATCGCCGCAAAAAGATTTGGTATTGATTTTATCAAACGCAAAAAGCAGGGATTTACAGTTCCTTTAGCAGATTGGTTTAACCATAACTCAGCGCCTGGAAAAGAATTTGAGATGATAATTCAAAATAAAAATAGTCTCATTTTTAATTATTTAAATCAAAATGAATTGAAGAAGCAATTTTCAGATAAAAACCAAGTAGATTATAATAAGTTGTATTTATTGTTTACTTTAGAAAAGTGGTTGGAAAACCAATAATTATTCAATATTTTATTCTGCCTAGTTCTTATTTTGTATATTTAATTATAACAGTTCAATGAAAATCTTATTTATTTGTCAGCAATACATTCATGCCGCTCGATGGATTGGTCAGTTAAAAGATTCAGGGAATGATATTTATGTTTTTGATTGTTTAGATGCGCCCATTCACGAGGATTTAAAGTGGACAAATTATACCACCAATTGGTCTAAACGGAAGTTGCCTTACCTAAAAGGCGAAGATTGGCTGAAAAAACACTTTCCCAAACTGTTTTATTTAATAGAACCCTTTTTAAAACTTACCGCCGCTGATAAATTAGTTGAACTTATAAAGGTGCTAAAGCCTGATTTGGTGCATTCCCTAGAAATGCAATCTCAAACCTATCACCTGTTAAAAGCCAAAAAAATAGGCGACTTTAAATGGGCCTATTCCTCTTGGGGAAGCGATTTATATTTTTATCAAAATCAAAAAAACCATCAGCATCAAATTAAAAAGGTTTTATCAAATCTCGATTATCTTTTTACAGATAATAGCCGTGATATTAATAGTGCCATTAAATTGGGCTTTAAAGGACAATCAATGGGTGTTTTTCCTGGTGGCGGTGGCTATGATTTAAAAAAACTACAACCTTTAATAAAGCCTTTTGCCGATCGAAAGCTCATCCTTATTAAAGGCTATCACCATTGGGCAGGAAGGGCTTTGCCTGTTTTAAATGCCCTGAAAAGTATTAAAGACTCGCTAAAAGGATATAAAATTTATGTGTATGCTGCACATCCGGTGGTGGTTGAAAGAATTTGTCAAATTAATAAGGAAACCAATTTAAAAATTGACTATTCTCAACGCCAAAATGAGTTTAGTCACAGCGAATTATTGTCAAAATTTGGTCAAGCTAAAATTGCTGTTGGAAATAGCGTTTCTGACGGCATTCCAAACACCTTATTAGAGGCGATTATAATGGGTGCTTTTCCCATACAATCTAATCCTGGCGACGTTTCAAAAGATTATATTAAAGATGGTATTAACGGATTTTTAATACAAAATCCCGAAGATGAAAATGAAATTGCATCAAAAATTTTGTGTGCGCTAAATGATGAAAATTTAATTAAAAAGGCACAGCTTGAAAATAAAAATTTAGCCCAAAAATTGGAATATTTATACATTCAAAAGGAAGTTTTAAAAGCGTATAAAACCATTCAATCTCAGCTATGAAAAATACCTTATTTATGGTCAATGCCGGTAAAATTTCTCCCGATGAAAACGGAGGCGCATCGGTTTATTACAGTCATCTGGAGTTGTTGTCACTTGCCGGATATCAAATACATTTATTGGCGTGCATTTGGGATGAAACACCTTTTAATGAGGATGATTATAAGCTCATCAAACCTTTTGTAAAACACATAACTTTTTATAAACCAATATTTAAAAAACCAAAAAAGAATTTAAACCGACTCTATAAAGCACTCTTTAATCCAGCTTTATTCGAATATTATTTTTTAAATCAACAAAATGCAAGCTTTTTAAAATCGCATATCGCCGAAAATAATATTGATTTAGTTTGGGCAGAATGGCGTTGGACTGCTATTTGGGCTTGGCAGGCAAAGCTTAATTGTCCATTGATCTATGCCCATCACGATTGGGAATATAAGTTAGCCTTGTTGCGAAAAAAACCCGATTTAAATAAACGTTTTCACACCTTTCAAAAAAAACGCATTGAAATGCAGTTGGTAAAAAATGTGACGGCTTGTGTTTCGGGTTCAGCTACCGAAGCAACAGAAATACAGCAAATTACGAACAAAAAAACCTTATATCTCCCCACGACTTATCCTGAAATTACTCGGCAATTAAATCCAAAACCTACGCCTGATTTAATACACCTTGGCGGGATGGGTACTACGGCAAACCGATTGGGTTTAGAGCGCTTTTTAGACCTTTGTTGGCAGCCAATTAAAAATGAAATTCCGACCATACAATTAAAAATTATCGGCACACTAAACGGCGCTTCACCAGCCTTATTAAAAAAATTAAAAACAGAAAATATCCAATGTTTGGGTTTTGTTTCAAATTTGGATGAAATTATGCATCCCGAAGCTATTCACATTATTCCTTGGGAATTCAATACGGGAACCCGCACGCGCATTCCACAAGCATTTAATTATCAACAAGTTTTGGTTGCAACAAAAGCTTCCGCAGCTTGTTTTCCTGAGTTAATTAACGATAAAAATTGTATTTTAGCGAACGATTTGAATGAAATGTCGAAACAAATTATAAATCTTTATAAAAATCCAAAAAAAAGGGCGATTTTAGCACAACAAGCTAAAGTTACATTTTATCAAAATTTTACAGCTCAAAGTCAAGTGAAACCTTTAAAAGCCTTTTTAAAAACCATTTAGACCGTTTAAAAAATGAAAAATCCATTTATTACTATTGCAGGACGCCTTATCGGGAAAGATTACAAACCATTGGTAATAGCCGAACTTGGCATTAATCACGAAGGCTCTTTAAAAACCGCTTTTGAAATGGTTGACGCTGCCCACCTTGCTGGCGCTGAAATTGTTAAACATCAAACACATATTGTTGATGATGAAATGTCGGGCAAAGCAAAAGGTGTAATTCCCGGCAATGCAAAAGTTTCTATTTACGACATTATGAAACGCTGTGCGCTCAACGAATCGGATGAAATAAAACTCAAAAATTATGTAGAGCGTAAAGGCATGATTTTTATCAGTACACCATTTTCTAGAGCCGCAGCCGACAGACTAATAAAAATGGATGTTCCTGCCTTTAAAATTGGCTCGGGCGAATGTAATAATTATCCTTTGTTAGAACATATTGCCAATTTTGGCAAACCTATTATTTTAAGCACCGGGATGAACACCATAGAAAGTGTGAAAAAAGCAGTGGCAATTTTTGACGCTAAAAACATTCCTGTTGCGCTTTTACACACCACAAATTTATATCCAACACCACCTCATTTAGTGCGGTTTGGAGCGATGCAAGCACTTGCCGAAGCCTTTCCCGATAAGGTTTATGGCTTATCCGATCACACCACTAGCAACCTAGCTTGTTTTGGCGCGGTGGCTTTAGGGGCTTCCATTTTAGAGCGCCATTTTACCGATCACATGCAGCGCACCGGTCCCGATATTGTGTGCTCTATGGATAAAAATGCTTGCGCTGAATTGATTACCGGTAGCGATCTAATTTGGCAGATGCGAGGGGGTACCAAAAATCCTGCTAAAGAAGAACAAGTTACCATAGATTTTGCTTTTGCGAGCGTTTGTACCATAAAATCTATTAAAAAAGGAGACCGGTTTACTAAAGAAAATATTTGGGTAAAACGCCCCGGAACTGGCGAAATATTGGCAGAACATTATAAAGATATTTTAGGAAAAACAGCTGCCTATACCTTGGCAATTGATCAACAATTAACTTGGAGTGATGTCTCAAAAAATTAAAAAAATTGTTTTCTTAACGGGTACTAGAGCCGATTTTGGCAAATTAAAATCCTTGATAAAAATTACTCAAAGTAATCAAAACTTCGAAGTTCACGTGTTTGCTACGGGCATGCATTTAGACGCTAAATATGGCGAAACGGTAATTGAAATAGAAAAAAGTGGTATTTATAACATTCATCGTTTTAAAAATCATGAAGGTTCTGAGTTTATGGATCGGACTTTAGCCAATACCATAAAGGGATTTTCGGAATATATCAACCAAATTAAACCCGATTTAATTGTGGTTCACGGCGATCGGGTAGAGCCTTTGGCAGGTGCAATTGTAGGCAGTTTAAACAATATTTTGGTAGCACATGTTGAAGGCGGTGAACGCTCAGGAACCATTGATGAACTCATCCGTCATGCTGTGAGCAAGATGAGTCATATTCATTTGGTTTCTAATAAAATTGCCAAAAAAAGACTCGTGCAAATGGGTGAATTAGCGGAGTCAATTTTTGTTATAGGTTCTCCCGATTTAGATTTGATGAATCCCACGCAATTGCCAAGTTTAGAAGAAGTTAAAGCTTATTATAACATTCCTTTTGAAAATTTTGCCTTGGTGATGTACCATCCGGTAACAACCGAATTGCAGTTGGCAAAAAGCCACGTGGCTATTTTGGTGGATGTTTTGATTAAAAGCGATAAAAATTATGTTGTTATTTACCCCAATAACGATAAGGGTTGTGAGGCAATTTTTGAGGCTTATAAAGCTTTTGAGAATAAACCTAACTTTAAAATATTTCCGTCATTGCGCTTTGAATATTTTTTAAGATTGCTAAAAGAAGCCGAATTTATCATCGGCAATTCCAGTGCCGGAATACGCGAAGCGCCTTATTACAATACGCCGAGCATTAATTTAGGAACACGCCAAAACAATCGCGCTAAGCACCAAACTATTACCAATATAGTATTTGACAAAACCTTGTTGCTAAACGCAATTAAAATGAATAAAAAGGAAAATCAATCAATAAGCTTTACTAATTTTGGCAACGGAACTAGCGCCAAGCAATTTTTAGATTTGTTAAAATCGGATTTATTTTGGTTAACCGATTGCCAAAAACAGTTTCAAGATTTATAATGATGAATGCCATTAAAATTTTAGCGATTATTCCGGCAAGAGGCGGCTCAAAAGGGATTCTGAATAAAAATATTTTAGAAGTTGGAGGAAAGCCTTTGATGGTTTGGTCAATTGAAGCGGCTTTAAAATCAAAATTTATTTCTAAAACAGTAGTCTCATCTGATAGTGATATTATTTTAAATATTGCCCAACAAAATGGCGCTCAAATAATTAAGCGTCCAAGTAATTTAGCCAGCGATACTGCTCGTACCGAACCGGTTATCGCTCATGTTTTATCAGAATTATTAAAAAATGGTGAGCACTATGCGTATGTTATTTTGTTGCAAGCAACCGCTCCTTTGCGAACTTTTCAAGATATTGACCAAGCCATTCAGCATTTATTGAATGCAGATGCAACTGCCTTAATTAGTGTTTATGAAGCCAAACACCATCCGCTAAAAGCATTTACAGCAAATGATAAAGGTTATTTAAAAGGCTTAGTAAATAACGACTATCCCTTTATGCCAAGGCAAGTTTTGCCCAAAGCCTACTATCCAAATGGGGCAATATACTTGATTAAAACTGAGAATTTTTTACAAAAAAATCAGTTATTTACCGATAAAACAATCGCCTTTGAAATGCCTTTTGAAAAAAGTATTGATATTGATAACCAAGCTGACCTTGCGTTTGCTGATAAAATATTGTCATCTCATTAAATTTGACCTATTGCGATGATGAAAAAAAAAATAGTATGCGTTTTTATAGGGATTCAAAGTGTCGATTATTATAAAAGCGCCGGCTTTTTTAATGAAATTGACAGTTGCTTTGAGCTTGAAGTTTTAAAACCCGAAGCTATTGATATAAATCTGAATAGTATAACAGAAAGACAGCTGCCAAAAATTGACTTTGCTTGGCAGGTTGATTTTATAAAATACATCAAAGAAAAAGCCTCTTTACGCTTAAACGATAAGCTATTCGACAATAAAAATCATCACTTATACGCACCTAACCGTCATGCTACGGTTTTAAAACAGTGGATTAAATTCAACTTGATTAACCTCTTTTCATATTTTTTTGCATCTAAAAAAGGGGTCGATTTTTTAGAAAAACGTATGGGGTACTATATTAAAAAGTCTGGGTTCTATAAAACATCAATCAACATATTAAGAAGTAGTAAACCAGATTTGGTTTATCTCACCCATCAAAACACTAGTTTGACTTATGGTGTTTCATTGGCGGCAAAATATTTAAAAATTCCCACTGTTTGTTTTATATATTCTTGGGATAATGTGGTTAAAGGAAACAAGTTGGTTAAAGCCGATTATTACTTTGTTTGGAGTAATTATATGAAAGCTGAATTGCTTGATTATTATAAAGATGAAGTAAATTTTGAGGCTATTTTTGTTGTGGGATCTCCGCAATTTTACCACTATTTTTTAGATGATTTTTTAATTGAAAAAACAATTTTTTTCAACGCCTATAAAATTCCGAAAAGCGATTATTACATTTGTTTTTCGGGTAATTTTAATGCCATTGGGCAAGATGACCCGGCTTATTTAAAAGACTTAGCCCTAGCGGTTCAAGAGCATAATCGATTAAATCAAAGTCAATTCCATATTTTATTAAGAGCCAATCCGGTGGACTATAATTTTGGATTTACAGCGGTTGTAAATGCCTTTTCGAATGTCATTACCGATGTTAATGCCAATTGGAACACCACTAAACAGCCTTTGCCAATTTGTGAAAATAAATTGGCACTTTCAGTTTTAAAAACAACCATTCAATACAGTGATGCCGTGATAAATGTAGGCTCTACTATGGCATTAGATGCCACTTTGCTCAATACATTGGCTTATTATATAGACTACAAAATAAAAAATGGTTCAAAAAAATTTAAGATTGAAAACATCTATAAATTTATTCATTTTAAAAGTTTGACTGAAGAAAATGAGCCAATAAAGCATATTAAACATCCAAGTCAGTTTAAAGAAATTTTTGAAGAAGTTCAAAAAAATACTACTAAACAGCTTGAAAAGCAGCAACTTTGGGCAAAAAAAATTGTTGAGCATCCAATAAATAAAGTGTCAGAAAGAATGTTGGAAGGATTTAAAAAAATAGTAAATTTATGAACCTAGCCTTTTTACTACCTGAATATCCTCATCCAAAAGTGAGTGCACATTGTGGCGGTATTGGCACGAGCGCTAAGAATTTGGCAACAGGTTTGGTAATGAATGCACATAAGCTTACCATTTTTGTTTATGGCCAAGACAAAGATGAACTTTTTTATGATGGACTGATTGAAATCCATAAAATTAAACATTTGCGATACCCCTATTTTGGTTGGTTTTTATATAGAAAACACCTTCAAAATTATATCAATGAGGTTATTGTAGCACAAAAAATCCAATTGCTTGAGGCTCCCGATTGGACAGGTATAACGGCTTTTATGAAGTTAAAATGCCCAATTGTAATTCGTTTGCACGGAAGTGATGCTTATTTTTGCAAATTGGAAGAAAGAAAGCAAAAGCTAAAAAATTTTATTTTTGAAAAGTGTGCTTTAAAAAAGGCAAAGGCCATAATTTCAGTAAGTAATTTTACAGCAAATAAAACAAAGCAAATATTCAAGATTACCAAAAATATTGAAATTATTTACAATGGGATTGATACAGATAATTTTAAAGATAATATAAACTTAAAAGAAATTCTAAATGGGAAGGAAATTGGAAATGATATATTGTATTTTGGTTCAATAATAAGAAAAAAAGGAGTGTTAGAATTACCCGATATTTTCAATCGTGTAATTGAAAAATTACCTCAGACAAAATTGACATTTTTAGGAAAAGATGTTTTAGATAATATAACAGGGAAACCAACTTTAGATTTATTTAAAGAATTACTCTCAAAAAAAGCTTTAAACAATTTCATATATATAGAACAAGTCCCATATAATGAGGTTATTACATATATATATAGGGCTAGTGTTGTTGTATTACCCAGTTTTGCAGAAGCGTTTCCAATGACTTGGTTAGAAGCTATGGCAATGAGTAAGGCATTAGTTACTTCAAACATTGGTTGGGCAGAAGAGATTATAATTGATGGTGTTACAGGGTATTCATTACATCCAAAAAATCATTTAGATTACGCAAATAAAATTATTGAATTACTTCAAAATAAAGAACTTAGAAATAAAATTGGGGCTAACGCGCGGATGCATATAAACAATAATTTTGCTTTAAAAATAATTATTTATAAAAATGAACAATTTTACCAAAAAATAATAAACAATGACTTTTAGCCTCATTATTTGCACTTATATGCGCCCAAAACCCTTGCTAAAATTATTGCAATCGGTACAAAATCAAACACTTTACCCTGATGAGTTGTTAATTATTGATGGCTCTACCGATAATAAAACCCGGGAAGTATTGGAAAAAAATCACTTCAAAAATCTAAATTATTTTTTAATTGATGAGACTAAGCGGGGTTTGGTTAAACAACGAAATTATGGAATTGAAAAAGTGGCAAATGGTATTGATATTATTTGTTTTTTAGATGATGACACCATCCTAACATCGACTTATTTTGAATCCTTAATAGCCACTTACAGCGCCTATCCACAGGCTGTTGGCGTTGGCGGTTATATCACAAATGAAGTTAGTTGGAAAAAACTGAACCCAGAGGAAACAAGGTTTTATGATGATTATGTTAAAGATGCTTATGTTCGCAAAATGGGAAGTCGCTTTGTGTTGCGAAAACGGCTTGGCTTATTGCCAAAGGCACAACCTTGCATGATAAGCGAATTTTCGCATGGCTATTCAGTTAGTTTTTTACCGCCATCTGGTAAAATATATGAAGCTCAATTTTTTATGGGAGGCGTTTCCTCTTTTAAAAAAGAATTATTTAAAAAAATTAAATTTTCAAACTATTTTGTTGGTTATGGCTTATATGAAGATGCTGATTTTTGTTTGCGCGCCTCTAAATTTGGAACCATGTATGTTAATACTGCCGCACAACTTGGCCATTTTCATGAACCCGATGGAAGACCCAATAAATTTAATTATGGCAAAATGGTGGTGCGCAATGGTTGGTATGTTTGGCGCGTCGGCAATCCAAATCCATCGTTAAATGCAAGAATAAAATGGCATTTAATTACCCTTTTATTAACGCTCATAAAATTTAGTAATATATTTACCTCCTTAAAGCGGAAGGAAGCTTTTACAGAAGCCATAGGAAGAAGCTTTGCGTGGTGGCAGCTGTTGATTGATAAACCAAAAGTATTGGATTGAAGATAAAAGCATGGTGATGAAAAAGTAGATGGTAAAATCAGTTTTAGGTTGAAGAAAAAATAAAAGGGTAATAACCAAATTAAAATAAGTTTCTTAAGTCATTTATGAGATTTTTTTTGACAATCAATACAATAAAATAAATTTTGCACTGTTAAGCAACCTCATATTCTACCTTTGTTGGGTTTAATGATGATTTTGAAGCATTAAGAATTTCAATACCAACTAAATTTCCGGATTTTGAATAATCTAAAATAAACCCCTTTTTATCTTGGTCAGATTCTTCAATTTTTTCTTCGCTTAGTTTGATATATAAAATATCGGTTTCTTTGTCATATTTTACTTTCATAATGTTTTGTATTTAGAAATTTTTGATGTCTTGTAAACTGTTTTTATAAGCGTCGGTATTCGGTTAGCATTAACAAAGACTCTATATAAATATTGCCCAGTCACTTTTTGATATATTTGCTGTTTATTCTTTTCATAAATGGTACTGTCTGGTTTATTCATCACAGAATCAATAATTTGCTTTGAAATATTTCGCACATGCATCTGCTCTAAGCAATGATTTGAATATTCAAAAAGCATTTAATTTTAATTAAAATGATGTACAAATGTAAACATTTATTAAATGTAAACTATCTGTTTAAGTTACGATTTTGCTCCTATTAATAAATGAAAAGCATTTTTTTATAAGTTGGTATATTGAAAAATGGAATAGTAGCAGTATTTAAAATAAAACCTGCCTTTGATAATCGTAAAATTTAGTAATATATTTACCTCCTTAAAGCGGAAGGAAGCTTTTACAGAAGCCATAGGAAGCAGCTTTGCGTGGTGGCGGCTGTTGATTGATAAACCAAAAGTTGTATAAATAAAATAGATTATGGAAATAAAAAATAAAACAATACTAGCCGTAGCACCGCATTTAGATGACATTGAATTAGGGGTTGGCGGAACCATTTATAAATTAGGTAAACAAAATACCGTTCATTATTTAGGACTTTCACTTCCTCCTATGGTTGCCCACGATTCTTTTATGGAAGAATTTTGGAAAAGTGCCTTTCATCTTGGCATTAAAAAAGAAAACATGATACTAAAGAATTATGATCCCCGCGATTTATTTAAAGACCGTATGGAAATACTTCAGTTGTTTTATGATACTTATAAAGCCATAAAACCCGATATTGTTTTTGTGCCAAACAGCAACGACATTCACCAATCTCATCAAGTAGTTTATCAAGAAGCGCGCCGTGCCTTTAAATACGCCACCATTTTAGGTTACGAGTTGCCTTGGAATAGCTTATCATTTAGTATGGATGTGTTTATAGAGCTTAGTGAGGAAGATATAAAAGTTAAACAAGAGTCTATTAACTGTTTTGAATCACAAAAGCAACGCACGTTTTTTAGCAATGATATTATAACCGATTTAGCTAAACTTAGGGGAAAACAAATTGGCAAAGACTTTGCAGAATGTTTTGAATTAACCCGATTAATAATGTAATTTAATGATTACCGTCTCCATTCATCAACCCCATTTTTTCCCTTGGTTGAATTATTTTAATAAAGTTGCCAAGGCCAATGTATTTATTTGGTTAGACGACGTTCAATACCGCAGGCGATACTTTCAAAACCGCGCAAAAATTAAAACACAAAATGCCGAACTTTGGATTACAGTTCCTATAAAAAAAGCCGATTATTTAGCCGAAATAAAGTCGATTGAAATTTTAGAGGATTCTATGTTTAAAATGATTAAAACCATTAAGTCATTATACGTTAAAGCCCCTTTTTTTAATGACTATTTTGAGGATGTATCACTGATTTTATCTGCTAATCATCAATATTTAAGCGAATTAAATTACAGTTTGTTTACCTATTTCAACAGGGTATTGGGTATTACTACCCAAATTGTAAAATCATCTGAAATTAATGTTGGAACCGTTGCAAACCCCAATAAACGTTTGGTAAAACTTTGCTCCCATTTTAATGCGACCCATTATATTGCAGGTAAAGGCGGTAAAAATTATATGGATTTAGAGCTTTTTAAGCGTAACAATATTGAAATATTATGGCAAGAATTTCCAAATCAAAGCATTGTTTATCCTCAAATCAATGGAACATTTGTGCCGGGTTTATCGGTATTAGATGTGCTTTTTAATGTCGGTGCAGAACAAACTAGAAAATTTATAAATACAGAATGGCGTTCTTAGCTAAAAAATTAATGGTTTTATCTTTGGCAGAGCATGCCTATGATTTCAATGGCAAACCTGTTGCCTATGAACCTTATGTTCGTGAGATGAATCTGTGGTGTGAATTGTTTGAAAATGTTGAAATATATACCATTATCCTACCCTTTGAAACAGCTAATCATAAATATGCACGTTTTAAATATGACAATGTAAAACTCATTAATTTGTATTCTTATCCTATTAATGGCTCTCTGGGTTCAAAATTAAAATTCATTGTTTTATTTCCTATAGTTTCGGTGCAGTTGCTCTTTGCTATCAGAAAATATGATTTGATTCATATTCGGAATTCCGCTTTATTAAGTGCTGTACTAGGAATCTTTGTCAGAATCTTTAAAAAACCATCTATCACAAAATGGGCTGGCAGTTATTTGCCCTATGAAGGGGAACCATTGGTTGCAAAAATTGACAGGAAAATAGTAGATATCTATTCTAAAAAACACCGCGTTTTAGTCTATGACAAGATTGAAAAAAAGCATTTTGTCAATTTTATTCCTGCATTAATGTATGAGAGCGAAATTGAGAATGCTAAAAACCTCGCGCTTCAAAAACCTGATATTTTAAAAAGGCTCGAAATTATTGCCATTGGGCGTTTGCAATACACTAAAAATTTTGAATTAATTCCGATGGCTTTAGCCGAATTAAAAAAATTGAAACCCGAGTTCAATTGGCATTTTCATTTAGTTGGCGACGGCCATTTAAGAGGCGAAATTGAAAAGTTAATTCAACAATATGGTGTTCAAGATGATATAACGCTTTATGGAGCGCGGCCTTTTAATGAGGCGCAATACCTATTAGCAAAATCGCATGTGCTCATTATGCCAGGCGTAAAAGAAGGTTGGCCCAAACCTGTTGCCGAAGCATGGGCGCATCAAGTTTATCCGCTAGCGGCTAATAGAGGCAATTTACCAGATATTATTGATAGTGTTAATAAAGGTTTATTATTTGAACCCAACCCAATTGATTTAGCATCTAAAATAATAGAAGCACATCATTTTTTAACAACTTCAAAAAACTTAGAGTTATCAATTTTTGCAAATGCATTGTCGCTTGAAAATTTTAAACTTAAATTAGCTAAAATTATAAATGACGTGTTATGATTAAAGGAAAATTAATTTATTTATTGCCACTTCAAAATGAGGACATTGACTTTATGCTCGAAATGGCTAATGATCAAGAAATTACCTTTTGGGAAGCCAAAAATGAGTTTCTAATTTCAGAATTTAAACAGCGCGAATGGTTTAAAAATAATTTAAATAATGGCTTGCGCTATATTATTTATGAAATTGGTTCCAATCAAAAAGTAGGCTATTTTTCGTTTAAAATGACCAATGAGGTTTCTAAAACTGGTAAAATTGCCTTAAAATTTGTAAAAGAATCTCGAGGTAAAAACTTTGGTACCGATGTGCTTAAATTGATGATGTCTTTTCTGTTTAACAAGATGAACATGCACCGTCTTTTTACAAGTATTGTAGCCTATAATAAAAGTTCTTTAAAGTTATTTGAAAAATGTGGATGGCTGGTTGAGGGCAATGAACGTCAAAGCATCTATATGAATAAAACTTATCACGATAACTATTCAATTTCAATTTTAAGAGCTGAATATGAGCTTTTAGAAGATGATGATTATAAAAACCGCTTTAATTTTTCTTAATCTTTAATACAATAATTTTGAGGGTTTTACACCTTATAGATTCCTTACAAGTCGGTGGTGCTGAAAGTATCGCCTTAAATTTAGTCAATGCCTTGGCAGATGAAGATTTGGATATCCATTTATGCGCTACTAGAAAAGAAGGCGATTTAAAAAACAATCTCAATAATAAGGTAAAGTATCTTTTTTTGAATAGAAAAAAAACGTTAGACCTAACGGCCTTTTTCAAACTTAAAAAATATTTAAAACAAAATCAAATAGATATAATTCACGCCCATTCTACCTCCTCATTTATCGCTTTTATGATGATATTAATGGGTTGCAATTGCAAAGTTATTTGGCACAATCATACAGGTGCTTATACTGTTTTAAAAGGTATTAAACTCTGGGTGTTAAAATTATCTTCATTCTATTTTGATGCTATCATAAGCGTTAATAAAGATTTAAATAGTTGGGCTGAAAAAAAGTTAACTGCTAAAAATAATTATTATTTACCAAACTTTGCATCATTAGATAATCAACAAAAAATCACCATTTTATGTGGGGCTAGTCAAAAGATAATTGTTTGTTTAGCTGGATTAAGAGCTGAAAAAGATCATTTAAATTTATTAAGGGCTTTTAAAATTGTTTTGCAAGAATTACCCGATTGGTCCTTGCATTTGGTAGGAAAAGATTATGATGATTTGTATGCGCAACAGGTTAAAGATTATATAAAGATAGAACATTTAATGGATAAAGTTTTTTTACTTGGTATTTGTTCAGATATTAAACATATTTTGTCACAAACTACCATAGGTGTTTTATCTTCAAAATCAGAAGGTTTGCCAATAGCTTTATTAGAATATGGATTGGCAAAATTACCGGTTGTTTGCACGGATGTTGGAGAATGTTCTTCGGTAATCACACACAATTTTTCTGGATACATGGTTCCGCCGCAAAATCCAAATGAATTAGCATTTTATTTAAGTAAATTAGCAAAATCAAAAGAAGATCTAGTTAGATTTGGAGAGAATTTATATCTAAATATTAAAGAAAATTACTCAAAGGAAAAGGCTATTAAATCTGTTATAAAAATCTATCAAAGGTGCTTACAAACGTAAAACATATAAGACTTTTCGCAATCTTTGTCCATATCTTGATTGGATTTTTAGCCTTATCGGAAGTAGTGGCCGAACTTTATAGCTATATAGTGATTGTCATTGGGTTTGTTATGATTTTTAGAAGCGCAAACAATCATGAAGAAGTAACCCTTTGGACAGCCTATCTGGTTGGTAGTGAGGTATTTTTAAGAATGACTAAAGGTATCTTTTTTTATGAATTAAACAAATATTCTGTAATAGTATTCTTAATTTTAGGATTAGCAATTGAAAAGAGAAGGCACGGAATTCCACTAATCTATTTTTTTTATTTAGCACTTTTATTACTTGGAATTGTCTTTACTGATGTACCTTTTGGTGAGTCCCTGCGACGCGTTATCGCCTTTAATTTAAGTGGGCCTTTTTTGTTGGGAATGGCTGCAATCTATTTTTATAAACGAATCATTACAAAAGAACAGTTGTTTAGAGCGCTCTTTTATTTAATGCTTCCCATATTTTCTATGATTACTTTTATGTATCTCAGAACTCCAGATCTTGCCGAAATTCGTTTCGGGGGGGTTGCTTTGAGTGAAACTACTGGTGGTTTTGGTCCCAATCAAGTGGCTACAATCATAGGTTTTGCAGTATTTGTTGTGGCTTCATTTCTCTATGTTAAAGAACGTTTAACAGGATTTTTATTTGCCGATGTGTTGGTGCTTATCTATTTTGCTTATCGCGGTTTATTAACTTTTTCAAGAGGTGGGATGATGGCTGCTGGCGCAGCTCTCATCATTTTTGCCTTAATTATGATTTTAGGGGGCACTAATAAACTGCAAAATCTATTTAAATACACCATTATTATGTCGCTAATTATGGTGGGAATTTGGCTCTATACTTCCAATGTTACCGGCGGAATGATTGAAAATAGATATACGGGTAAAAACGCTAGTGGTGTTAAAAAAGAGGATGTTACCGCTGGTCGCGTTGATATTTTTCAGGCTCAATTGGCTGCGTTTTATGCCAGCCCCCTTGTTGGTGTGGGCGTTGGTGGCGGAAAATACTTTAAACAAAGCGGTGCTGAAAGTAATACTTCTCATGATGAGATTGGTCGCTTAATTGCCGAACACGGACTCATTGGCATCTTTATGTTGATATTACTTTTTATAACTCCTTTGCCCAACATATTAGGTCAAAACTATTATGTAAGAGCTTTTTTAATCAGCTTTTATTTATTTTGGTTTTTAACGATAAATCATTCGGCTATGCGTGTTGCCTTTCCGGGATGGATTTACGGCTTGAGTTTAATTCAATTAACCAATACTAATGAAGAAGAGTCCCTAGATGAAGATGAAGTAAATAGTGAAGAAACGCCTATCAATGTATAAGTTAGAGCATGAAAATTCGTAAGAGCATACTTTATATTGGAAACAACCTAACTCAAAAATCGGGATATAATTCAACCATTGCCGTTTTAAGCAAGCTATTAAAAGAAAATTATCAGGTGCGAGTAGCTTCGGCAAAGCCAAACAAGTTTTTAAGGCTTATCGATATGATTTCGGCAGTTATAAAATTTAATAAACAAACTGATTTTATCCTGATTGATACGTTTAGTACGATAAATTTTTATTATGCGTTAATCATTTCACAATTAGCACGTTTATTAAAAATTAAATACGTTCCTATTTTACACGGCGGTAATTTGCCGCATCGTTTAGAACAGTTTCCAATTCTTTCAAAACTGATTTTTAAGCATGCTTATGCCAATGTAGCACCTTCAAATTACTTAAAAGTAGCTTTTGAAAAAATAGGATTTAAAACTTTATATATTCCGAATGTGTTGAATATTTCTGATTACGATTTTAAATCTCGAATGACTCTAAAACCTAATCTATTATACGTCCGCGCCTTTGACAAAATTTATAACCCAACAATGGCTATTGAGGTTTTGTTTGCGTTACAAAAAACTTATCCACAAGCAACTTTATGTATGATAGGACCTGCTAAAGATCATTCATATCAAGAAACATTACTCAAAATAAAAGCGCTGAATCTTGAAAATAGCGTCGAAATTACGGGTGTTTTACCAAAAGAAATGTGGTGTAAAAAGTCTGAAGCTTTTGATATTTTTATCAATACCACCAATTTTGACAATACCCCGGTTAGCATTATGGAAGCCATGGCGCTTGGTTTGCCAATTGTTAGCACCAATGCGGGTGGCTTGCCCTATTTAATAGAAGATAAACTGGATGGGGTACTCGTAAATAAAGGCGACGTAAAACAAATGGCTTTTGAGATTGTAAATTTGCTTAAAAATCCGTTATTTGCAAGCCAAATCGCAACCCTAGCACGCAAAAAAGCGGAGTCATTCGATTGGAATCAAGTAAAAAATGCCTGGTTTGCACTTTTAAAATAATAAATATAAATTATGAATAAAATCGACCAATACTATTTTGATTTAATTGATAAACAACGCAACGTTTATCAGCAAGCTCATTTATATCAACAAAATAGGGCAGATGTGAGTCAATATATTGACTGGCTTCAATGTATTGAAACAGGAGAACCGCTAACTTTAAAAAACGGGGTTTTAACAAACATTTCGCTAACAAAATCCTATAAAATAACAGATAATATCGCCGATTTTAGAGACCAATCAATTTTAGATCACGATAAAAAGTGGAGTCGCCTAAATGAAAAATTTCTCAATTATCACAAATCGCTTACTTCTTATGCCCTTATGCGAAATTTACCGCTAACACACTATGTGAGTGCGGTAACCAATTTAGCACATGTAAAAGGCAAAACCATTGTTGATGTTGGCGCCGGTACCGGACAATCGCAATGCAGTTTTTTTAGATACCCTGAAGAAAATACTTATTTTTTGGTTGACCCAAATGTGCGCTTGTTGCACGATCAATTTATCAGAGTTTATCCGCAATTGCTTGAAACTAAAATGAATCACATTTTATCACATGCCGAAAAATTACCTTTTAAAGACCATTCGGTAGATATTGTGATGAGTTTAGCTTCTATTGACCATTTTGCCGATTATAAGGCGTTTATTAAAGAAGCACATCGCATCCTAAAAAAAGATGGACAACTATTGATATTTAGTCATTTAGACGTGCCTCTTGGCGGTCGGATTTTAACCAAACTTAAAACGCTAAAACTATCCTTACCAGTTCTACTCGAAATTGTCGCTCGAAAATTATTTCAATTAGCCAATCGCGTTTCGGTTGATGACCACACCTTGCATTTTCATAATGCTAAACCAATGGAAGAGGCTATGCAAGAATCTGGATTTACAATCGCCAAAAAAGAATCGTTTATGCGTTATTTTTACCTACTAGGAAAAAAATAGATTTTTATGTGGTATCCTAATTTCATTAACAACATTGTTTTTCCCCTTAGTGATGTGCTTTTAAAGACATCCTATACTAAAAACCTTGTTAAATGGCGTAAATATGACTTACTTTCGGCTGATGAATTAGAAAAAATCCAAATTAATAATTTAAAAAACCTGTTAATCCACGCACAATCACATTGTAAATTATACCAAAATATACAATTTAAAGGTGAAAATCCTTTTGAATGGCTCACACAATTTCCAATGCTTACCAAAGAAATTGTCAGGACTCAAGAATCCGATTTGCTAACGCAAAATCCTAAAAAATTAGTAAAATTTTGCAGCAGCGGCTCCTCCGGAATGCAAACTTGTGTTTATGAATCAAAAGCCGAGTTGCAAAGCAATCGATCTATTTTAATGCATTTGTGGGAGTGGAGCGGTTATCGCTTGGGCGCACCAATTGTTCAAACCGGCATCACCCCAAACAGAGGTTTATTTAAGTCAATAAAAGATATTTTTTTACGAACCATCTATGTGGATGCTTTTGTACATTCAGAACCGCAGATTTTAAAGGTTTTAGACAAAATTAAAGGAAAAAATTATACCATTGCTGGCTATGCTTCTTCGGTTAATTTAATGGCCGAAACCGCTTTAAAATATAAATTAAAGCTTGAATTAAAAGCGGTAATCAGCTTAGGCGATAAACTATTTAATCACTATAAAACGAATATAAAAAAAGCCTTTAACTGTGAAGTTTTTGACACCTATGGGTCGGCCGAAGGTTTTATGATTGCAGCCCAAAAAGATTTAAACGCTTATTACATTTTATCGCCTCATGTTTTAATCGAGATTGTTGATGATGAAAATAAGCCGGTATCCGATGGCACAATGGGCAATATCCTCATTACCAGATTAGATGGTTATGCCATGCCAATGATTCGTTACAGATTGGGCGATTTGGGGATTATGTTGCCTAAAGAAAATTATCCCAAAAAAAGAGCCTATAACTACCCACTTTTACAACAAATTGTAGGCAGAGAAACCGATGTGGTTAAAACTAAAAATGGCAAGTCGTTGGTGGTTCATTCTTTTACAGGAATTTTTGAACACATTTCTGGGATAAAACAGTTTAAAGTGGTGCAAAAAAATCTCAATAGTATTGACATTGAAATCATTAAAGGGGAAAGCTTTTCGAATGCCGATGTTGATAAAGCTCAAGCACTATTGCAAAAATATATCGATGACAAGACTTTTAAAATCAATTTTTTAGTTGTCGATTCAATTGCACCTTCAAAATCGGGGAAACCTCAAATGATAGAATCTCATTTATAAAATGAAAAAAACAATTTGGGTTATTAATCAAACTGCGGGAACCCTTGATTCAGGTTGGGGTGAACGCCATTTAATGTTTGCTAAAAATTGGGTTAAAAAGGGATATGACGTAAAAATAATTTCGGGGTCTTACAATCACTTGTTTAAAAATCAACCTCTAGTTTCTAATAAAATGTTTACCATTCAACCCGTTGAAAAAGGCATCAGCTTTTGTTGGGTGAAAACTCCAAAATATTACGATGGTGGCTACCGTAAATTTTGGAGTAATTTTTTATTTACACTCAAAGTATTCTTTTTACCCATAAAAAAGCTAGGAAAACCAAGCGATATCATCGTTTCTTCAATGCCAATTTTTCCCATTATTAACGGCTATTTTTTTAAATTAAGATTTAAGGCGCAATTAATTGTAGAAATTAGAGATTTATGGCCTCTAACACCCATTCATTTAAAAGGCTATTCGCTTAAACACCCACTAATTATAATTGTTGGGTGGTTTGAAAAGTTTGCTTATAGAAAATCTGATAGTATAGTTTCGTTATTGCCAAATGCAGCGCCTTATATCAACGCAATTTCTAAAGATCCTTCAAAGTTTCATTGGATTCCGAATGGCATTGATGAAAACCTTCTTGAAAAGGAAGCCCTTTCTCAAAGCATAATCAACCAAATTCCTAAAAATAAATTCATTATTGCTTACACCGGAACCATGGGAATGGCAAATGCTTTAGAATATTTTGTAGAAGCCTCTAAAATATTGAGCAATTATAATGATATTCATTTTGTTATGGTAGGAGATGGCTACTTAAAACCAGAACTTCAAAAGCAAACTTCAGGTCAAAATAATATCACCTTTATAGAAAAAATATCAAAAGCGCAGGTGCAAACTGTTTTAAGCTATTTTGATGTTTGCTTTATTGGTAGAAATAATACTCCATTATTTGATTTTGGAGTTTCTTCAAATAAATATTTTGATTATATGTTGAGTAAAACGCCTATATTGGTTTCTTCAAACTTGATAAATGATCCGGTTGAGCGTTCTCAATGTGGAATTACTGTAAAACCCGAAAGCGCACAGACAATAGCCGATGGCATTTTAACATTTTATAACTTGCCTTTAGCCGAACGAAAAAAAATGGGCGAAAAAGCTTATGATTATGTAAAAAAATACCATAATTTTACCGTATTAAGCGAAACCTATAGCTCTTTATTTAAAAATGAATAAACCTAAAAATAAAATTAATATTTCTGAACGCCTCTTGTTATTGAGATTGTTGGATGTGTTGTTTGCAATCTTAGGATTTTACGTTTACGTTTATTTTTTAAATTTTGAAGACCTTAACAAATACAACGCGCATTTTTTCCCTTGGATGCTCACCCTCGGCGTTTATTTGTTGCTTATCGGACAAATATTTGAAATGTACCGTTTAAAAGTAGCGAGCGATCAATTTAGAATTGTTAGAAGCATTGTGTTAACTACTTTTTTTACAACCTTTTTTTATATTTTCACGCCTGTTATCGCGCCAGAATTACCCCCAAAACGAATCTATATTTTATACCTTTACTTAGCCATAACTATTCCCATTTTGCTTTGGCGATTTGCCTATATTTTCTTTATTTTTACACCTAAATATTTTAAAGATATTTTAATTTTAGGAGAAAGTCAAAGTGTTTCGAAAGTTATTGACCTAATTATCAGCAAAGCACCCGAAAACCATATTGTTGGCTATTTTACTTCCGAAAAAATTTTAAAATATCCTGACATTCCTTTTTTTGATAAAAAAACTGATGAGTTAATTCCAATTGTAAATTTATATTCGGTTACAGAGATTATTGTAACTGACCGTTTAAAATCTGTAAAAACAAATAGTATCAATCAAGATTTGGTAAAGCTTTTTGAAAATGGTATTGCCATTAAAAATATTGAGAATTATTACGAAGAAATTACTTCTTGCATCCCACGCCATCATCTAAATGAAGATTTTTATAGAAATATTTCATTTAGTAAGAATCACGAAGATAGAATGTATCTAGCCTTGGGGAGGTTAATAGACATCATACTTTCAATTATTGGATTGGTTTTTTTACTGTTTTTAATACCCTTTGTTTTAGTAGGTAATTTGGTCGCCAATCGGGGTCCATTATTTTATAAACAAGAACGAATCGGTTTAAAAGGCAAGGCTTTTAAGATTATTAAATTCCGCTCAATGGTAAAAAATGCCGAAGAAAATGGCGCTGTTTGGGCTGTTAAAAAGGATCCAAGAGTAACTGTGTTTGGCAAATTTTTACGAAAAACACGCTTCGATGAAATTCCTCAATTTTACAATATTTTAAAAGGCGAAATGGCTTTTATAGGTCCGCGCCCTGAACGCCCCAAATTTGTTGAAGAATTGGCTTCAAAAATAAATTTATACCGCATTCGCCATGTCATTAAACCAGGGCTAACCGGTTGGGCGCAAGTCATGTATCCCTACGCTTCAAGTGTTGAAGAGCAAGGAAAAAAATTGCGCTTTGATTTGTATTATATCAAAAATCGCAGCTTTTATTTAGATTTTAAAATCATTATTAAAACCTTTAGCACCGTGCTTTTTTTCAGAGGAAATTAGCTTTTTTGCGACTTAAAAAAGTAGTCAAAAGTAGCAGGATACTTAAAAATTGTGAAATTCGCGCAATATAATCGCCATAACGATTATAAAAAGTTAGTTGCTTATTTAAGTTTATTGAGGCTTTTAAAACACCTTTAGTGCCGTAATCCAATTGTTGTAAAAGGGCTCCTTGCTGATTGATAATAGCCGAAATACCTGTGTTTGCCGACCTTACCAAATCACGCCTATTTTCAATAGCCCTGAGTTTAGACAGCATTAAATGTTGTTTATGCCCTTGCGAATTTTGCCACCAACCATCATTTGTGATGACTGCTAAAAACTGTGCGCCATTTTTAACATAGTCATTTACAAAATCACCATAAATAGATTCATAACATATTATAGGCGCAAGCTTAACATCTTTTATAGCAAATACACTTCGCTGTTTTTGCGTTCCTAATGATGAAACCGAACCACCTAAGTTGATGAGTGACTCTCCTAAAAGCGGTTTTAATATATTTTGATAGGGAAACAATTCAACGCCAACAACTAATTTTGATTTGTAATAAATAGGTGGATTATTACCCGCATTAATCATCGCTGCAGCGTTATACATATCATACCATTCATCTTTAGAATTCCTTATTTTATTAGCACTTGGCGTAGGTTGTAAGCCGCTTTTATAGCGCTTATAAAAGGTATAGCCCGAAACAAAATTGATGTTTTGATGTGATTGAGTAAAATTTTCTAAAAGCTGATATTCGGGTGTGGCCGTAAAAGTGTTTTGCAATATAGGTGTTGAAAAAGTAGTTTCGGGAGCAATGACAAAATTGGTTGATGAATCAATATTTTTTTCAACTTGTGCAATTAAATTTTGAGCCGTTTCAATATTGCTGATGTTATATTTTTCGTTATACGGATCGATATTGGGTTGAATAACGAGTACTTGTGCACGACCATTGGAATTTATTTGATAGTGATGATAGATAAAAAGTGAGCTGTAAATTCCTAAAATGACAATTCCTAAATTGAATATAAGACCTTTAAAAAGCCTTGTAGTATTTTTGATTTCAAAATAATTTTTTAAAGTAGTAAAAATTCCAATATTTACAACCAAAATCCAAAGTGAACCGCCAAAAACACCGGTATATTCATACCATTGAATCCATTCGTGGTCAAGTGAGAACCCATTCCCTAAATTGAGCCAAGGCCAAGAAAAATCCCAATTTAAATGGAACTTTTCAAAGCTTATCCAAAAAATTACTAAAAAGAAAAGCGAAACGCCAAAGCTCATTTTTAAAGCAACTTTATGATAGATAAAAAATACCAAAGTCATTAAAAGAGCGTTGACTCCAATCGCAAAAAACATGCCAAAAGCGGTGGCATACCAAAGCCACCAAGTAGCTATTGCGTTAAATATCAAAAAGCTAATATAACTTAATCCAAAAATCTTGAGCCCTTTTTTTTTAACGGCGCTATTGCGGAGGTTTTTTTCTACAAAAAGCAAAGGGACAAATCCAATAAAAAGCAATAATGAAAATCCATAAGTAGGCCATGAAAATCCTAGTAATAGTCCGGATAATATGGCAAGTAAAAGATTTTTTTTCATAATTGATTAATTGTTTGATAAGTTGAATTTTATTGAGAATACGTTCGAAAATAAGGTTCCACTTGCACCACCAATGTTGCTTAGGGCATAATCAATCTGAATATTTTTTACTATAAAACCAACCCCAATATTGGGTTCAATGCTAAGTGATTTTGAGCCATCAAAGTTTTTAAAGTTTTGAAAATTTGTTACACCACCGCGCAAAAAGGCTCGTTCTTGATAATTGAGTTCAAAACCTAAAGCGGGACTCATACTAAACAAGGAGGTGGCAATTAAGTCATTAGTGTGCTTTAAGCTAATAGCTAAATCGGCTTCAGCCAATAAGTTAAAATCATAGCTTATATTAAATTGACGCGCAAGTCCGATTTGTATTTTTGGAATACTGAGCTCTGTTGTTTGCGGTAATTCTTGATTTTGCCCATCAATAGCGCCACTTATTTTATCAAATTCAGCTTGATTAATGGTCCAAGTGTTAAAAGTTGTGGTAATATCTCGAACCATGATGCCGGCTTTCCAAGTAGCTGATTTATATTGCCAACCGGCATCAAAACCAAAACCCCAAGCACTAGCAAATTTGCCGATTAAACGCCTTACTACCTTGGCATTAAACCCAAAGCTCATACCGCTTTTTTCTAATTTTTTGGCGTAAGCCATGTTGAAAGCATAGTCGTTTGCCGAAAAAAGACTGATGCGATTAAAATCAATATTTCCTTGATTATCTATTAGTTCAGTGGTGTTTAAAATGTCATCAACGCCAAAACGAAGGGCGTAAAATGCCAAGCTACTCGTTCTATTTATTGGCAGCGCATAAGCAGCAAAATCATAATTAGCAATGCCTTGAAAATAGGAAGCGTGCATAAAACTCACTTCGCGTTCTTTTAATTCAGTTAAACCTGCCGGATTCCAATAACCCGCGTTGACACCTTTAGCGGACGCTACTACCGCTTTTCCCATGCCAAAAGCATCTGCGCCAACCCCTAAATTTAAAAATTCATTTGAATATTTTCTAAAAACTTGCGCTTGACTTTGAAGCGTGCCAAAGACGATTATTAGTAAGAATAAATTGCGTTTCAAAAACATGTAATTTTTACAAATATCTAATTTTATTATTAATAAACTTCTTTTTAAAAAACTTATTGTGAATGGCTAAAATGTGGTTCAATAAAACCTAATAATTGCCGTTCGCACCACAAATTATAAACCTTGTTAAACCGGCAATTAAAACCCACATGACCGCCGTATTTGGTCGCTAACAAATCAAAATGGGGATGGTTTTTAGCTTCTAAAAACGGATAACATTTATCGGATAAAAAGGGGTCATCAAGGGCGGTTATAAGCAAAGTAGGTTTTTTTATTAGGGGTAAAAATTGTTTGCAACTATTTTGTGTCCAATAATCTAAAGCCGATTTATACCCAAAAATTGGCGCTGTAAAGGCATCGTCAAAATCTGTAAAATTGCGTGCATTAAGGATGCGATTTTTGTCTAATTCAAAATTAGGGAAATGCTCAAATTTCAGCAAAGCCTTTTTCTTTAAGGATTTTAAAAACGAATTCATATATAAAAAACGCGATTTTTTAGCCAATTGATTTGATGAATCTTCCAAATCACAAGGTGCCGAAACACCGACAGCACATTTTAATTGCAGCGGTAGGCTATCGGCATATTCGCCCATATATTTTAAAACCATATTTCCACCTAAACTATAGCCCAACAAACTGATGGTTTGGTAGGAATAGCCTTTTATAACTTGTTGAATAACAAAATTTAAATCGGATGTAAAACCACTGTGATAGGCAAAAATATGCTTATTGTCTTCGCCGCTACATCCTCTCAAATTAACGGCAATCACATCTACCGCTTGGGTGTTTAAAAAATGAGCAACCGCCAAAACATAGGCCGATTGTGCACTACCTTCTAAACCGTGAATAACAATTACCACATTATTTGATTTCACGGAGGCGATATCTAAATCAATAAAATCATTATCAGGTGTTTGAAGGCGCTTTCGCCGATAAATAACCTTAAACTTTGAGCTTAGTGTTCGGTAAATGGTATTAAAATGCTTGTTTTTAAAAGGCATCCAAGGTTTATATGAAGTGTCGGAAACTAAGGACATAATTTGCTTAAACGGTAGTTTTATAAAATTGAATATTATATTTTTAAAGTTCATAGAATTGACAACTTTTTAAAAGTTGTCAATTCTGAATTAAATTATTAAATCAAAATCAAAATAGTGTTTTAAAATTCCTAAGGCATACTGGCTCGCAATTTCATCGGCAAAACGTTTAAAATCAATGGGTGCATTGTGCTGACTCTTGTCTGAGATGGTTCTTATAATTCCAAAAGGAATTTGATAATCAAAGCAAACTTGTGCCACAGCAGCGCCTTCCATTTCAACACAAAGGGCATCGGGCAAGGCTTTATTTAACTGTTTCGATTTTGAAACGGATGAAATAAATTGGTCACCACTGGCAATGCCTCCACAATAGGCTCGGGGATTTATAATTTCAAAATCTTCCAATTTTGTGATGTGATTGTTTATTTTGGATAAAAATTGTGCGCTTGCTTTAACTAATTTTTCAGTTAGTGAGGTATCTGTTTTAAAAGCTATTTGATTGATAATGGGGATTTCGAATTGTTTAAATAGCGGACGTGCATCCATATCGTGCTGAAATAAATGAGTACCAATAACCACATCACCAATATTGATATGCGCTTGTAGAGCACCTGCAAGTCCGGTAAAAATGATTTTTTTTGGATGGTATTTTGCAATTAATTGGGTCGCTGTTGTTGCAGCCGCCACTTTTCCCCAATTAGAAAAGACCACAACAACAAGTCGTTTAAAAAGAAAACCTTTATAAAATTTTCGATTGCCAAAAGTTTTGGTTTCAATTGAAGTCATGGCATTTAAAACGCAATCAATTTCTTCGGGCATGGCACTGATAATTCCTAGCATTTCAAAAGTTTATAACATAAAACCATCTTTCATGTGTAGGGTTCTATCGGCCATGCTTGCCAATTCGTCATTGTGGGTAACAATAACAAAGGTGTGACCAAATTTATCGCGCAAGTCAAAAAATAATTGGTGTAACTGGTCTGCCGAAGCAGAATCTAAATTCCCGGTAGGCTCATCTGCCAAAATAACGTCGGGCTTGTTAATGAGTGCTCGTGCTACGGCAACACGCTGTTGCTCACCTCCCGAAAGGGCATTAGGATGGTGGTTTAGCCGATGTGACAATTGTAAAAAATCTAAGAGTTCGGTTGCTGTTTTAATAACCTCTTGCTTAGGTTTATTGGCGATAAAGCCTGGAATACACACATTTTCTAAAGCAGTAAACTCAGGTAACAATTGATGAAACTGAAAAATAAATCCGATATGTGCATTTCTAAAAAGCGACAATTTTTTATCCTTTAACTGAAGTGTTTCTTGATTATTGATGCTTAAAAAAGCGCCATTATCGGGTTGATCAAGAGTTCCTAAAATTTGTAAAAGTGTTGTTTTTCCTGCACCCGATGGCCCTACAATGGCAACAATTTCATTTTTTATAATGTGTAAATCAATTCCTTTTAAAACCTGCAAGTCACCAAAGGATTTATGTATGTTTTTTGCTACAATCATGTAAAAAAATTAAAGGGGAAAGTTAGGTAAAATCCAAAACATATTTACAAGGGGATTTTAACTTTATTGTTTCAAATTTTATGATAAAAATCAACGGAAAATGAATTTAGAAATGTAAATTTGTAACCACTTTAATTTAAACAAAAACATCATGAATTTACACGAATATCAAGGTAAAAACATATTGAGCAGTTTTGGCGTTCGCGTGCAGCGCGGCATTGTTGCCGATAATCCTGTTAAAGCTGTTGAGGCGGCAAAACAATTATCAATTGAAACCGGCACTAGCTGGTGGGTTATAAAAGCACAAATCCACGCGGGTGGTCGTGGAAAAGGTGGTGGTGTAAAATTGGCTAAAAATTTGGCAGATGTTGAATCAATTTCTAACACAATGATAGGAATGATGCTAAAAACGCCTCAAACACCTCCTCAAGGAAAAAAAGTGAATCAAGTTTTAATAGCTGAAGATGTTTATTATCCCGGTGCTAGTGCAACGAGCGAATTTTATATGTCAGTTTTAATGAACAGAGCCAGTGGGCGTAATATGATTATGTATTCTACCGAAGGCGGAATGGATATTGAATCGGTTGCGGCAAATACACCTCATTTAATTTTTACAGAAGAAATTAACCCTTCAACCGGGTTATTGCCATTTCAAGCGCGTAAAATTGCTTTTAATTTGGGTTTATCGGGTAACGCTTTTAAAGAAATGACCAAGTTTGTAACGTGTTTATATACGGCTTATACAAAATCTGATTCTTCTCTTTTTGAAATCAATCCGGTTTTAAAAACTTCGGATGACAAAATTTTGGCAGTCGATGCTAAAGTTGTTTTAGATGATAATGCCCTTTTTAGACATCAAGATTATGCCGAATTGCGCGATATCCGTGAAGAAAATCCGATAGAAGTTGAAGCAAAAGCAGCTGGTTTAAATTATGTAGCCTTAGATGGAAATGTGGGTTGTATGGTTAACGGCGCGGGCTTAGCAATGAGCACTATGGATTTAATTAAACAATGTGGTGGTGAACCTGCTAACTTTTTAGATGTTGGCGGTACAGCCGATGCCGAACGCGTTGAAAAAGCCTTCAGAATTATATTAAAAGACGAGAAAGTAAAAGCTATTTTAGTGAATATTTTTGGTGGAATTGTCCGTTGCGACCGTGTGGCTCAAGGCATTGTTGATGCTTATAAAAATATGGGAAATGCTATTAAAGTTCCTATTATTGTCCGTTTACAAGGCACTAACGCCATTGAAGCTAAAAAGTTAATTGACGATAGTGGTTTAAACGTCATTTCGGCAGTTGAGTTTCAAGAAGCAGCCGATAAAGTTCAAGAAGTATTAAAGTAATAAGATAATATCATTTAAAAACCGCGCTTTTTGGCGTGGTTTTTTTTTAAAATTTAACAAAAAAATGGAAGTAAAAGACAGCAATGGAAATATTTTAAATAATGGTGATACGGTTACGGTTACCAAAGATTTAAAAATAAAAGGAATGGCAAAAACCTTAAAACGAGGTGAAGCCCTTAAAAATATAAAGTTAACAGATAACGCAGACGAAGTAGAATGTCGTATTGGTAAAAGTCAAATTGTTTTAAAAACTTGCTTTTTAAAGAAAGGTTAGGGGTATTATTTGAAACGGCTTATTTAAAAAAAATTATAATTGATAAAAAAAGGCGGTCTAATAAACCGCCTTTTTAATGTTTGCACATTTTAGCATTTTTCAAGCCAATACTTAGGCAAAACTTCCTTAGATATGAGTGCTATTAAGTCTTGAATTTTAACGCGTTCTTGTTGCATGCTGTCGCGATATCTAATTGTTACGGTATTATCAAGCAAAGTGTCGTGGTCAACGGTAATGCAAAAAGGGGTTCCATTAGCATCTTGGCGACGGTATCGGCGACCAATGGCGTCTTTCTCATCATAAACAACATTAAAATCGAATTTTAAGGTATCTATAATTTTATGGGCAATTTCGGGCAAACCATCTTTTTTAACCAATGGCAAAACGGCTGCTTTTATAGGTGCTAAAACGGCCGGTAGTTTTAAAACGGTTCGCATAGAACCATCTTCTAAAGTTTCGTCTTGCAAAGCAGTAGAAAATACAGCTAAAAACATGCGGTCTAAACCAACCGAAGTTTCAACCACAAAAGGCACATAGCTTTCGTTGTGTTCTGGGTCGAAATACTGTAATTTTTTTCCTGAGAATTTTTGATGACTACTCAAATCAAAATTGGTTCGTGAATGAATACCTTCTAATTCTTTAAAGCCAAAAGGGAATTTAAACTCAATGTCAGCGGCAGCATTGGCGTAATGTGCCAACTTATCATGATTGTGAAAGCGGTAATTTTCAGCCCCTAAACCAAGTGATAAATGCCATTTTAAGCGCCGTTGTTTCCAACTTTCATACCATTGTAGTTCCTCACCGGGACGCACAAAATATTGCATTTCCATTTGTTCAAATTCACGCATCCTAAAAATAAATTGTCGGGCAACAATCTCATTTCTAAAGGCTTTTCCAGTTTGAGCGATGCCAAAAGGGATTTTCATTCGCCCCGATTTTTGTACATTCAAAAAATTAACAAAAATTCCTTGAGCGGTTTCTGGACGCAAATATAAATCAACCGAATTCTCTGCCGAAGCGCCTATTTTAGTGCCAAACATAAGGTTGAATTGTTTAACTTCGGTCCAATTTCGAGAACCTGTAAGTGGACAAGCAATTTCTAATTCTTCGATAAGTGCTTTAACATCAGCTAAATCTTCATTTGCTAAAGATTGCCCCATACGTTTTAAAATAGCAGCTGCTTTGGCTTGGTATTCAATGACGCGGGTGTTGGTAGCCAAAAACTGAGCTTTATCAAAAGATTCGCCAAAGCGTTTTGCGGCTTTTGAAACTTCTTTTTCTATTTTATCTTCAATTTTAGCGACATAATCTTCAATCAACACATCGGCACGATAGCGTTTTTTAGAATCTTTATTGTCAATTAAAGGGTCGTTGAAAGCATCGACATGCCCCGAGGCTTTCCAGGTGGTTGGATGCATAAATATGGCGGCATCTAAACCCACAATATTTTCATTCATTTGCACCATGGCCTGCCACCAATAGTCGCGGATATTTTTCTTTAATTCTACACCATTTTGACCGTAATCATAAACGGCACTTAATCCGTCGTATATTTCACTTGACGGAAAAACATAGCCATACTCTTTGGCATGGGCAATGACTTTTTTGAATTTATCTTCCTCTAAAATTGCCATATAACCTATCGAAGATTTAAATCTAACTGACCTAAAAGTCGGCCTTCGCCAAATACTTTTATTTTATAAGTTCCCTTTAAAAGTCCTTTATTGGTATTAGATTTGCTTAACACACAAAATTGAGTGTCAATATTTTGATAGAAGAAATTTGCTTTTTCGCTATAATTTATTGATTCATCACCAAGTGCGATGGTTTCATTAGCGCCTAAAAGTTTTCCGTCTGGGCTAAAAATTTGTACGTAAAATTCACGGTCAGTCTTGGCAGCTAAAACATTTTTTGTAACAACTGCACAAACTCTAATTCGGTCTGCTCGCGAAGCTTTTGTGGTTAAAAGCAATTGACCGTTTGATTTTTGCTTAACGCCATTTGCCGATAGGGCAGTTAATTGAAGGGCAGAGCCATTTTCAATATTTTTAGACAAAATAATATTTTCGCCAACAAGGTTTTTAATGGTATCATCTTTTAGTTCAACTAAAACCTGAGTGCTATCAATGGTCAAAGCCAATCGGGCATTGGCTTGCTTAGTTGAATCTACTAAAAAGAAAAGGTGTTTGTTTAACTTTTCTAATTTTGCCAATTTTGATTTCAGTTTTCTAATGGCAGCATAATTTACTTTTCTGTTTTGCATTAATGAATCTCGGATGGCAACTACTTCGGCACGTGATTTAACTAAATCGTCATTTAATACTGTATTTTTACTAATTTCTACATCATATTGTGCAATCATACTGTCTAACTCTGATTTAACTTGATCTTTTTCAGAGCTAAGTTGCGTTACAAATTTAGTATTGTCAATCTTAGTGTAAACACTATAACCAATACTCAATACTAACAATACCGCTAATACAATAATGATAATTTTTGAATTTTTCATTTTTTAAGGAGTTTTAAAATTTTTTGCAAAATTAAGCTAATTAAATTTAACCTTGTCTTTTTTTATGGGAAAATTTGAGTGGATATTTGTTCAATTAACTTAATTTTAATCGATTAAACTTTTTAAAATGAATTTAGAAAATTTGATAAATCTCTTTTTTCCAAAACGGTGTTTAACTTGTGATGAAACCTTGCAAGAATCCGAAAAATTACTTTGCATTCGTTGCTTGCACGATTTACCTTTAGCCAATTACACGTCCGTTGAAGGCAATCAAATAGAAAAATCATTTTATGGAAGAATTCCTTTAACAGCGGCTACTGCACTGTTGCTTTATTCTAAAAATAGTAAAGTGCAACAACTTATCCATCAATTAAAATACAAGGGTTTTGAAGAAATTGGCACCTATTTAGGAGACTGGCTGGGAGAGGAACTAGTTAAAAGCGGTCGGTTTAAGTCAATTGATATGGTTATACCGGTGCCTTTGCATCCTAAAAAATTAAAAATAAGGGGTTATAACCAGGTTGAAAAATTTGGTAAATCACTGGCAAAACAACTTGATGCAAAATATGTTGATGATAAATTAATAAAGATAACCTCAACCGAATCACAAACGCATAAACATCGTTCAGAGCGGATTTTAAATGTGAATGAAATTTTTGTTTTGACTGATAATGAATGCTTTATAGATAAGCATTTATTGTTGATAGATGATATTATCACAACTGGCGCTACTTTAGAATCGTGTTGTCGTGAATTGCTTAAGGTTAAGGGTGTTAAAATAAGTATTGCAACAATGGCAGCAACGTTATTGAAAAATTAAAATCTTTACTCAAAATAAAAAAAAATAAATTGTTTCTTTGTATCAAATTTTAAAAATGAAGTCCAGTTTTATAAGAATAAGCATAGTTTTTTTGATTTTGATTTTATCTAATTGTGCCCGTCGTGGCCGCCCAACAGGAGGCGATAAAGACGAAGTCGCACCCATTATGATTACTTCAAAACCTGCTTTTGAAACAACTCATTTCAATTCAAAATCAATTCAAATTTATTTTGACGAGTATATTAAACTCGATAAAATAGGGCAGCAATTGATTGTTTCACCTCCCTTAAAATACAAGCCAATCATTACTCCTTTGGGTTCGGCGAGCAAAACTTTAAATATCAAAATTTTAGATACGCTTCAAAAAGAGACAACCTATATTTTTAATTTTGGCACGAGCGTACGCGACAATAACGAAGGCAATATATTATACAATTTTAAATATGTGATGTCAACGGGTGGTTATATTGATTCATTAAATTTAAAAGGAACTATAAAAGATGCTTTAAGCAATGTGGTTGATAAGGATGTCGCTATTTTATTATACCGAATGGATGAAAAATTTAACGATTCAATCATCTACAAAGGACTTCCAAATTATATTGCAAATACTTTAGACACTGTTACTTGGGAGCTGACTAACCTAAAAGAAGGCAAATACAAATTAGTTGCCCTAAAACAAAAAAATTACGATTATAAATTCAAACCAGCTTCCGATAAAATTGCGTTTTATCCTGATACGATTAATATTCCAAGAGACTCTAGCTTTAATTTAGCGCTTTTTAAAGAAATTTTAGACTATAAATTAGCAAGACCTTCCGAAGTTACTAAACAACACATAGTTTTTGGTTACAATGGCATTGCGAAAGATATTAAAATTGAATTGCTATCTCAAGTTACCGATAGCTTTAAATCTATTCAGGCTTTTGAATCTGATAAGGACACCTTAAATTATTGGTTTAATACGCCAAATCTTGATTCATTGCAATTTAAGGTTTCTAATAAAGAAGCCATTGATACGGTTATGGTTAAATTGCGTGCCCAAAAATTTGATTCCTTAGTGGTTGGAAGCCTTAACAAAAGTGTCTTAAATTTTAATGATGATTTTAAATTGTTGTCTAATCAGCCCATCACTAAAGTAGATGACTCTAAAATAATTTTAATGGATAAAGATTCTGTAAAAACACCTTTTAAAACTGTGATATCAGAATTAAAAACACAATTGCATTTTAAATTTGAGAAAGAACCCAATAAAGCTTACCGCTTAATGCTCTTGCCAAATGCCATTCAAACTTTTTTTGAAAGCAACACCGATACCATCCGCTATCTATTTGGAACTAAAAAAATAACCGAATTAGGAAGCGTTTTTTTGAGTTTTGCTCATGTAAAATCCTATCCAATTATTGTAGAATTAACCGACTTAAAAACAAAGGTCATTCAATCGCGGTATCTCGAAAAACCACAAGAAGTTAGCTTCTTAAATATTGACCCTGAAAAATATTTAATTCGAGTTATTTATGACGAAAACAAAAATAGCGTTTGGGATACCGGCAATTTTTTAAAACACATTAATCCTGAAGAAGTTATCTATTTTAAAAATGAGCTAGATGTAAGGGCAAATTGGGAAATAACCGAAGTGTTTGATTTGGCAAAGTAAGCGCCAAAATATATTAACGATTAAGCCTTTTTTATTTTTATACTCCTAGTTTAGTTATTATATTTGTAATTTAGAATGAATATAATTAGTTAACAAAATGGAGTTTAAAAAACAAGATATTTTAAATGCACTAAATACCATTACCGAACCAGGTGCTGGTAAAAGCCTTATAGAAAGTGAGTCGGTAAAAAATGTGGTTATTTTTGGCAAAGAAGTGGTGATTGATATAGTTATATCCAATCCAACTTTACAGGCAAAAAAGAAAATAGAAGTCGAAATTATGAAAGTAATTCACGATTTGGTTTATCAAAAAGCAATTGTAAAAGTTAATGTAAAGGTTGAAGTGCCCGAAAAACCAGAACCTCAAAAAAAGGCAAATCCCTTACCAAATATAAAAAATATTATTGCTGTTGCATCCGGAAAAGGTGGTGTTGGCAAATCTACAATTACCGCAAATTTGGCAGTATCACTGTCAAAAATGGGTTTTAAAGTTGGCATTTTAGATGCCGACATCTATGGACCCTCAATGCCAATAATGTTTGACGTTGCACTAGCAAAACCCCTTTCGGTAGTTGAAGATGGCAAATCTAAAATGAAACCCGTAGAAAGTTATGGCATTAAGATTTTATCTTTAGGCTTTTTTACCGATGCCAATCAGGCGGTAATTTGGCGGGGCGCTATGGCGTCAAAAGCCTTAAACCAATTGTTATTTGATGCTGCTTGGGGCGAACTCGATTTTTTATTAATTGATTTACCTCCGGGCACAGGCGATATTCATTTGTCTATTGTTCAGGCCATTCCGGTTACAGGAGCAGTTATAGTGAGCACACCGCAAAATATCGCTTTAGCGGATGCTCGAAAAGGCATCGCCATGTTTAAACAAGTCAATATCAATGTACCCGTTTTAGGATTGGTAGAAAACATGAGCTATTTTACGCCGGCAGAATTGCCCGATAATAAATATTATATCTTTGGAAAAGATGGTGCTAAACACCTAGCAGAAGATGAAAATACACGATTTTTAGGTGAAATTCCCCTCGTTCAAAGTATCCGCGAAGCCGGTGATGTTGGACATCCAATAAGCTTACAAAACAATACGCCACTCGAAGCATCATTTAAGCAAATTGCACAAAATATGATTGACGAGTTAGTAAAACGCAATGAGGATTTACCTCCAACCGAAATAGTCAGAATCACCACTATGGCAGGCTGCGCAACACATAAATAAAACACAAGATGACCGCACAACAAACACAAGCGAATGTAGAAATCGCTTTACAAGAAATCAGACCCTTTTTAATTGCCGATGGAGGTAACATTAGCATAGTTGCTATTGAAAATAATATTGTAAAAGTAAAACTCGAAGGCGCATGTTTTGGTTGTACCATAAATCATTTAACTTTAAAAAATGGTGTAGAAGCCACTATAAAAAAATATGCTCCCCAAATTACGCAAGTGATTGAGGTAAAATAAATCAAACATTTTTGAGTTATAATTGTTAAAAAGAAATCAAACAATGGAATTTATATTTTTAGACTTGTTAGCGCTATTAAAATTCTACTTGAAAAGAAATCCAGAATAACGCTGCAACTTAGCTGAGTTATAACTGATTTATTAATTTCTTAAAACAAATATAGTATGCCTAGATACCATACTTTAGGTAAAATTCCTCCTAAACGTCATACCGTTTTTAAAAATGAAAATGGCGATTTTTATTACGAAGAACTTTTTGGAACCGTTGGTTTTGATGGCATGTCAACATTGCTTTATCACACCCAACGCCCCACACAGGTTAAGGAACTTTTAGAATCTTATGATGTGAGTCCAAAAATTGCCGTGGCAAAAAATATGCGTGCCACCAGTTTAAATGGCTTTAACATTCCGGCAAAAGCCGATTATTTAGAAAGTCGCTTTCCCGTTTTGGTAAACAGTGATTGTCAAATTATTTTGGCAGCCCCAACGCAATCTTTAACTGACTATTTTTATAAAAATACCGATTCTGATGAACTCCTTTTTATCCATAAAGGAACAGGAAAATTGCGCACTTTTTTGGGAAACATTGATTTTAAATACGGTGATTATTTGGTAATTCCGCGTGGAATGATTTATCAAATTGAGTTTGACACAAAGGATAATCGCCTGTTTATTGTAACGTCTAAAAGTCCGATTTACACACCAAAACGCTACCGCAATTGGTTTGGACAGCATTTAGAACACGCACCTTTTTGTGAACGCGATATGCATCCACCAAAGGAATTAGAAACCTATAACTTGAAAGGTGACTTTTTGATGAAAGTTAAAAAACAAGACACCATTCACCAATATGTTTATGCCTATCACCCTTTTAGTGTGGTAGGTTGGGATGGCTATAATTTTCCTTATAAGTTTTCAATACACGATTTCGAACCCATTACGGGTCGTATTCACTTGCCTCCGCCCATTCATCAAACTTTTGAGGCAGCGGGTTTTGTAATTTGCTCTTTTGTTCCGCGTTTATACGATTATCATCCCAATGCCATTCCGGCTCCCTATCATCACAGCAATATTGATTCTGATGAGGTTTTGTATTATGTTGATGGTGATTTTATGAGTCGTAATAACATTCAAAAAGGTCAGATAAGTTTGCATCCTGCGGGTGTGCCACACGGTCCGCATCCCGGCGCTATGGAACGAAGCATCGGCAAAAAAGAAACTTGCGAATTGGCCGTAATGGTCGATACCTTTAAACCTTTAATGTTAACCGAAACGGCTATTCAAATTCAGGATGCGGATTATTTTAAATCTTGGCTGTAAGACCGAAGACCGAAAACTGAAGTCAGAAGACAGAAGTCGGAAGACCGAAGTCGGAAGACCGAAGTTAAAAGATAAGAGTTATAAATTTTAGATTCAAAACCGCAATCTTGTTAATTTAAATTTTTCAAAACATGAAAACACTAAAAAACATCACAAATACGGCTTATAGCCTAGAAAAAATATTTCCTGAAGCCGACGACTTTTTACCTTTATTGGGTACCGATTACGTTGAACTTTATGTTGGCAATGCCAAACAAGCAGCGCATTACTACAAAACGGCCTTCGGTTTTCAATCCTTAGCCTATGCTGGTTTAGAAACCGGACTAACCGACCGAACCAGTTATGTTTTAGCGCAAGATAAAATTAGATTGGTTTTAACTACGCCAATGCCTAATACCCATCAAGAAATATTTGAGCATATTACCAAACACGGCGATGGCGTTAAAGTAATTGCACTTTGGGTTGACGATGCTACAAAGGCTTGGAATGAAACTACAAAACGCGGTGCAAAATCCTTTTTAAAACCTACGACCGAAAGTGATAAAAATGGTATTGTTATAAAGTCCGGAATTCAAACCTATGGCGACACAGTGCACCTTTTCATTGAACGCAAAAATTATCACGGCATCTTTTTGCCAAAATATCAAAAATGGGAATCAAATTATAACCCGCCTGATGTTGGCTTGCGCTATATTGACCACATGGTTGGAAATGTGGGTTGGGAAGAAATGAATGTTTGGGCAAAATTTTATCGCGATACTATGGGCTTTGCCAATCTTATTACCTTTGACGATAAGGATATTTCAACCCAATTTACAGCTTTAATGAGCAAAGTGATGACAAATGGAAATGGACGTGTAAAGTTTCCGATAAACGAGCCTGCCGAAGGTCTCAAAAAATCACAAATTGAAGAATACCTTGATTTTTATTTGGGTCCCGGATGCCAACACATTGCAGTTGCTACCAATAATATTATCGAAACAGTTAAAGCACTCACTCAAAGAGGTGTCGAGTTTTTATACGTTCCCGGAACTTATTACGACACTGTATTAGACCGCGTTGGCGAAATTGACGAAGACCTAAAACAGTTAAAAAGCCTAGGCATTTTAGTCGATCGCGATGATGAAGGTTACTTATTGCAAATCTTTACCAAGCCCGTAAGTGATAGGCCTACTTTATTTTTTGAAATTATTCAGCGCAAAGGCGCACAATCATTTGGAAAAGGAAATTTTAAAGCCTTATTTGAGTCGATTGAAGCAGAACAAGAACGTCGCGGAACACTGTAATCAAGTATAACTTATTAAAAATTTTAATGGCGTAAACCTCAAAATATTTTTTTGAGGTTTTTTTATAAGATATTAGTTTTCAATCTACCATAAATTGACTACTTTTATGCAAAGCTTAAAAAGATGCTCACAAAAGTTTATGGCGGTGCAGTTTTTGGCGTTGAATCTACAACCATAACTGTTGAAGTCAATATTGATCAGGGTATTGGATATCACTTAGTTGGATTGCCAGATAATGCCATCAAGGAGAGTAGTTTTCGCATTTCGGCAGCCTTAAAAAACAATGGTTTTGTGCTACCCGGCAAAAAAATTACCATCAATATGGCTCCAGCCGATTTGCGCAAAGAAGGCTCTGCCTACGATTTGACTTTGGCACTTGGCATTTTGGTTTCTTCAAAGCAAATTCAAGCCGATGATATTGACCAATATATTATTATGGGTGAATTATCACTCGACGGCGGTTTGCAACCCATAAAAGGCGCGTTGCCCATCGCAATTAAAGCTCAAGAAGAAGGTTTTAAAGGCTTTATCTTGCCCAAACAAAACGCTATGGAAGCCGCTATTGTTAGCGAACTCAATGTTTATGCCGTTGAAAATATTAAGGAAGTCATCGACTTTTTTCAAGACCACACCTCTTTAAACCCCTTAGTTGTTGATACCAAAAAACAATTTTATGAAAATTTAGAACATCCTGAATTTGATTTCTCGGATGTTAAAGGGCAAGAATCAATTAAGCGTTGTATGGAAATTGCCGCAGCAGGTGGCCATAATGTTATTTTAATAGGCCCGCCCGGAAGCGGAAAAACCATGTTAGCCAAGCGCTTGCCAACAATTTTGCCACCGATGACCATTCAAGAGGCTCTTGAAACCACTAAAATACATTCGGTTGTAGGTCGTGTAAAAGAAAATATGGGGCTGATGAGCCAACGTCCGTTTAGGTCGCCACACCACACCATTAGTGATGTTGCTTTAGTTGGTGGGGGCGCTTATCCGCAACCGGGCGAAATTTCTTTATCACACAACGGCGTTTTGTTTTTAGATGAGTTGCCTGAATTTAAACGCACCGTATTAGAAGTTTTGCGACAGCCGTTAGAAGATCGGGAAGTAACGATTTCAAGAGCAAAGTTTACGGTTACTTATCCTTGCAGTTTTATGCTGGTGGCGAGTATGAATCCGAGTCCGAGTGGCTATTTTGCTGATGATGACAAGGCTTTAAATGCTTCACCACAAGATATGCAACGCTATTTAGGTAAAATTTCGGGACCTCTTTTAGACCGAATCGACATTCATATTGAGGTTCAACCCGTACCTTTTGAAAAGTTAGCCGAAGAACGCAAAGGAGAGTCGAGTAAAGTGATTAGGGAACGCGTAATTAAAGCGCGTGAAATACAAACCGAGCGCTTTATAAACAATAAAAATGTACATTATAATGCACAGATGACCGTTAAGCAGATTCGCAAATATTGCGTGTTAGATGCTGAAAGTTTGAATTTAATTAAAGTTGCCATGGAACGTTTAGGCTTGTCGGCGCGTGCTTATGACCGCATTTTAAAGGTTTCGCGAAGCATTGCCGATTTAGAAACTTCCGAAAATATAAAACCCAGTCATATTTCAGAAGCCATTCAGTATCGAAGTTTAGACAGAGAGGGTTGGTTGGGATAAAATTTAGATTCTAATATTAAATAAATAGCACTTATGGCATTTATAGATTATTATAAAATTATGGGTCTTGATAAAACAGCTTCCGAAACTGATATCAAAAAAGCCTATCGTAAACTCGCCCGAAAATACCATCCCGATTTGAATCCGAATGATAAAGAAGCTGAGCAAAAATTTAAAGAAGTCAACGAAGCAAATGAGGTTTTAAGCAACCCTGAGAAGCGAAAAAAATACGATAAATATGGCAAAGATTGGAGTCAAGCCGAAGCTTATGAACAAGCCAATCAGCAGCAATACAGGCAACAATCATCGCGTCAAAGTTATTCAGATGATTTTGGTGCTGGTGATTATTCCGATTTTTTTGAATCGCTGTTTGGAGGCGGTAATAGCGCCAGGACAAGGGGCGGTCAAGTAAAATATAGAGGACAAGATTATCAAGCCGAATTGCAATTAGATTTAAAAGATGTTTACACAAGTCACAAACGAACCTTAATGGTCAATGGAAAAAACATCCGAATAAACATTCCTGCGGGCGTTAAAAACGGACAAATTATAAAAATTAAAGACTATGGAGGCGACGGAATTAATGGCGGTCCAAAAGGTGATTTAATCATTCAATTTTCAATAAAAAACAACAGTAATTTTAAATTAGACAATGATAATCTTTACACTACGGTAGATTTAGATTTATATAAAGCCCTTTTGGGAGGCGCTATAACCATTGATACGTTTGATGGAAAAGTCAAGTTAAAAGTAAAACCAGAAACACAAAATGGCACTAAAGTTAAATTACAAGGAAAGGGTTTTCCGGTTTATAAAAAAGAGGGTGTTTTTGGCGATTTATTTATTACTTACCAAATTAAAACCCCTACAAACTTGACAAAAAAAGAAAAAGATTTGTTTAATGAACTCGCTAAATTAAGAACGGTATGAACAAAAAAACTTATATCACCTTGACCAATTTATGTGCGCATTATCAAGTGGATAGATCATTTTTTAGCAATCTAAATGACTATGGATTGATTAAAATTGAAACCATTGCACAATCTCAATACATTGATAAAGATAAGATTTCTGAAATTGAAAAAATTTTGAGAATTCACAATGAACTCGATGTAAATATTGAAGGAATTGACGTTATTATTAATTTATTACAAAAAATTGAACGGCTTCAAAACGACCTCAATTCCGTTAAAAACAGGTTGAGAATTTACGAGGATTTATAAAGTAAATCTAAGCCCCTATCTCTGAATTAAGTTTTAAAATGAATTTAAAAGGAGCTTAAAGCAGGTGTTTTTGAGCTTTATAAGAAGAGCGCACCAAAGGGCCACTTTCAACATGCCTAAAGCCCATTTCTAAACCAATGATTTCATAGTTTTTAAATTGTTCGGGTGTGATATATTCCTTAACGGGAAGGTGCTTTTTGCTAGGTTGTAAATACTGACCAATGGTAATGATATCTACATTAACAGCTCTAAGGTCTTGCATACTTTGGATAACTTCTGCTTCTAACTCACCTAAACCGAGCATAATACCCGATTTTGTTCTGTTAATACCCTGTGCTTTTAAGTAAGCTAAAACTTCTAGGCTTCTATCGTATTTTGCTTGAATGCGGACCTCGCGAGTTAGGCGTCTCACGGTTTCAAGGTTGTGCGAAACCACCTCGGGAGCAACGGCAATTATCCGATCAATATTTGCATGAATGCCTCTAAAATCGGGTATCAAGGTTTCTAAAGTGGTCTCGGGATTGGCTTGACGAATGGCTTCAATGGTTTCAGCCCAAATAATTGAACCACCATCTTTTAAATCATCGCGGTCAACCGAAGTAATCACCGCATGTTTAATATTCATAATCTTAATAGATTGGGCTACTTTTTTGGGTTCATCCCAATCAACTTTATCGGGTCTTCCGGTACTTACGCCACAAAATCCGCAAGAGCGTGTACAGGTATTTCCTAAAATCATAAAAGTTGCCGTACCTTCAACCCAACATTCGCCCATATTCGGACAGCCGCCACTGGTGCAAATGGTATGCAATTTATATTGATCAACCAAACCCCTTAATTGGGTGTATTTTTTTCCGATAGGAAGCTTTACGCGCAACCAATTTGGCTTTGCAGTTCGTGTTTCGGCAGTTGTATTTTCGCTCATTAATTATAAATTATAAACGCGCAAAGTTACAAATATCAAATGAAATTGAAAGGGATAAAAATGCGGATTTATGATAGGTTGGGAAGAGAAATTGTTTCAACAAGTAAAGCTTATAAATCAGAAGGTACTTATGAATTAGACTTAGCTCCCAAAAAGATAAAAACCGGTCTCTATTTT